>WBZO01001066.1_pt1 | contig 47548 bp, 39 predicted proteins | sample 5204261 | NCBI WGS metagenome assembly WBZO01 (sample SAMN12412400, study PRJNA552823) | activated sludge metagenome | isolation source: activated sludge from anammox sidestream of wastewater treatment plant... | place: USA: North Carolina | collected 2017-09
ACACGCCGCAACCGCCTCCAACGTGCGGGCGTTCACGTCAGCGGACCGGCGGCCCCTTGGGACCGGACTCGGCCGGCAAGTCCTGGCCGATGCAGCGCTGGTAGTACTCGGCGACGAGCGCGCGCTCGTCCTCGTCGCACCGATTGAGGAAGGTGAGCCTGAACGCCAGCCCCAGGTCGTGGAACAGCGTGGCGTTCTCCGCCCACGTGACGACCGTCCGTGGCGACATCACGGTGGAGAGGTCGCCGTCGGCAAACCCGCGCCGGGTCAGGTTCGCGAGGGCCACCATCGCGCTCACTGTGTCGCGCCCCTTTGGCGTCCGGTACTCGGGGCACCGTGCGAGCACCACGTGCACTTCCTGGTCGTGCGGCAGGTAGTTGAGGGTGACCACGATGTTCCAGCGGTCCATCTGCCCCTGGTTGAGCGGCTGCGTGCCGTGGTACAGGCCCGTGGCGTCGCCGAGGCCGATGGTGTTGGCCGTGGCGAACATGCGAAACGCCGGGTGTGGTTCGATGACCTTGCTCTGGTCGAGCAGCGTGAGGCGTCCCTCCACTTCGAGCACCCGCTGGATGACGAACATCACGTCGGCCCGGCCGGCGTCGTACTCGTCGAACACGAGGGCGCACGGTCGCTGCAGCGCCCAGGTGAGGATGCCGGGCTGGAACTCGGTCACCTGGCGGCCGTCGCGCAGCACGATGGCGTCCTTCCCGATCAGGTCCATGCGGGTGACATGGCCGTCGAGGTTCACGCGCACGCACGGCCAGTTGAGCCGGGCCGCCACCTGTTCGACGTGGCTCGACTTGCCGGTGCCATGCCTGCCCTGCACCAGGACGCGGCGGTTGTGGAGGAAGCCGGCCAGCAGTGCCAGCGTCGTCTCGCGCTCGAAGACGTATCCCGCATCAATCGGCGGCACGTGTTCGTCGGTGAACGAGAACGCCGGGACCTGCAGATCGGTGTCGATGCCGAAGACGTCGCGGGCAGAAATGGTGATGTCGGGAAGGGTCGGGGGAATGGTGGTCACGGGCGTGAAATCATTCTAGGCGATGGGCGATGGGCCAGAGGCGCTTGTGTACACAGCCCATGGCCTACGGCCTATCGCCGATAGCCGCTGGTGGCGCTCAGGGTTGGTCCTTCGCCGCCTGGCGCGCCACCTCGAGGAACGCATTCGCGGCGTGCGATCGGTGGGCGTTGCGACAGACGAGCGTCAGCTCACGCTTGCGCGAGATGCCCTGCACCGGCACCGCCACGAGGCGGCCGCTGGCAATCTCCGTGATGGCACAGCGACGGGGCAGGAGCGCGACGCCGAGTTCCATCTCCACCGCGCGCTTGATCCCGTCGAGGCTCGGCAGCGAGATCACCATGTTCAGCGAGATGTGCTGCTCCTCGAAGAGCCGCAGGACCCGCTCGCGCGCCGGCGACGGATCGTTGTGCGCCACCACCGGCACGCCCGCGGCGTCGGCCATGGTCACCTGCTTGCGCTTCGCGAACGGATGGCTCGGTGGCACGAGCAGCACGAGTTCGTCGTCTCCGACGACTACCTCGAGCAGCCCCTGCTCCTGGGGCCGGAAGGTGAGCGCGCCGAAGTCGAGGCTGCCCTGCTGCACCTCCACGGCAATCTGGCGCGCGGGCACGCGGCGAACGTCCACCGCGATGTCGGGGAACTTCTGCCGGAACCGCTGCATCACCGGCAGCAGCGTGTGGATCGCCGCTTCGTTGGCGCCAATCAGCACGCGGCCCCTCCGCAGGTCGCGCAGTTCGCGCATCGCGGATTCGGTCTCCTCGGCGAGCCGGACCAGCCGCTGCCCGTAGTTCTGGAGGACCCGGCCCGCATCGGTGAGCGTACCGCTCTTCGACGACCGGTCGAAGAGCTGCTCCCCAAGGTCGTCCTCGAGCCGTTTGACCGCCTGGCTGACGGCCGGCTGGGTCCGGTGCACCTTGGCCGCCGCGCGCGAGAAGCTCCGCTCCTCAGCCACGGCCAGGAAGATCCGAAGGGCTGTCAGGTCCATAAACTGAGCTTATTGTAACGTAATGATTATCGCTTTGACTTCTAGTAGTGCCGCGGCTACAACAGAACACCATGAGCCACGATTCCTCCCGAATTGTCGTATTCGACACCACGCTCCGCGACGGCGAACAGGCACCCGGCTTCTCGATGGACGTGCCGTCCAAGTTGAGCATGGCGCGCGCGCTCGATGCGCTCGGGGTGGACATCATCGAGGCCGGCTTCCCCATCGCCTCGCCGGCTGACGCGGAGGCCACACGGCAGGTGGCGCTCGAGGTGCGGCGTCCGGTGATTGCGGCGCTCGCGCGCTGCCGGCCGAAGGACATCGAGGAGGCGGCCCGTGCCCTCGAACCGGCCGACCGCAAGCGCATCCATACGTTCCTGGCCACGTCCGACCTGCACCTCTCGGCCAAGCTGCGCATCACGCGCGAGCAGTGCCTCGAGGCGATCGTCGAGAACGTGGCCCGTGCACGCCACTTCACCGACGACGTGGAGTTCTCGGCAGAGGATGCGACGCGCAGCGATCGCGACTTCCTCTGCCGGGTTGTCGAGGCCGCCATCAACGCCGGCGCCACCACGATCAACCTGCCCGACACGGTCGGCTACGGGATTCCCGACGAAACCCGCGAGTTCTTCGCGGAGGTCATTCGCCGGGTGCCGAACTCCGACAAGGCGATCTTCAGCGCGCACTGCCACGACGACCTCGGACTGGCCGTGGCGAACAGCCTGGCGGCGCTCGACGGCGGCGTCCGCCAGGTAGAGTGCACGATCAACGGCATCGGCGAGCGCGCCGGCAACGCCTCGCTCGAGGAACTGGTCATGGCCCTGCGGGTACGCCAGGACCGCATGCCGTACGACACGGCCATCAATACGCCGCTCCTGTTCGAAACCAGCCAGCTCCTCTCGAAGCTCACCGCCGAACCGGTACAGTCGAACAAGGCCATCGTCGGCCGCAACGCGTTCGCGCACGAGGCGGGCATCCACCAGGACGGGATGCTGAAGGACTCGCGCACCTACGAGATCATGAAGCCGGCCGACGTGGGCCAGACGGCCAACCAGCTGGTGCTGGGGCGTCACTCAGGCCGGCATGCCGTGGGCCAGCGCGCCGAGCAGCTGGGACTGACGCTCACCCAGGACGAGCTGGCGCAGGTCTACCACGCGGTGGTCACGATGGGCGAGCACCGCAAGTCGATCGGCGACAACGACATCCGCCGCATGGTCGAACGCGTGCGCGCGGGTCAGACAGCAGAGGTCGCGGGCTGACTAGAATCGCCCCATGATTCCCCTTCGGGACGTCATCCCGTCCCGGACCACCCCGTACGTCACCGTCACGATCATCGTCCTCAACACGATCGCGTGGATCTACGAGCTGGCCATGCCCAGGCAGGAACTCGAGGTGTTCCTGCAGATCTTCGGCGTGGTGCCCGCGGCCTTCATCCCGTCCACACTCGTCACGTCGATGTTCCTGCACGGCGGGTGGTCGCACGTGATCGGCAACATGCTCTACCTCTGGATCTTCGGCGACAACGTCGAGGACCGCATGGGACACGGCCGATTCGTCGTGTTCTACCTGCTCTGCGGGTTCGTCGCCGCGTTCGGGCAGATCGTCATGGACCCGGGATCGACAGTGCCGATGATCGGCGCAAGCGGCGCCATCGCCGGGGTGATGGGCGCCTACTTCGTGCTCTACCCGCACTCGCGGGTGCTCACCCTCATTCCCTTCATCATCTTCTTCGACATCGTCGAGATACCCGCGATCTTCCTGCTCGGGTTCTGGTTCGTGATGCAGCTGTTCAGCGCCGGGGCCATCGCCGTGACGGCCAACACCGGCGGAGGCGGCGTCGCCTTCATGGCGCACGTGGCCGGGTTCGTGATGGGCGTGGTCGGCGTGTTCGTGTTCCGCAGGAAGCAGCAGCCCGACCAGTGGATGTATTAGCGTTCCGACGTCAGGACTGAGAAGGCAGGACTACGAGCGGGAGCGCAGGGATCGGTCGATGCGCGCGATCTCGAGCACGATGCGCTCCAGCGCCAGCTCGTACTCGTCGGTCGGCATCGTCTCCTTGCGCGCGCGCAGTTCCTCGAGCTGCTGCTCCAGCTCCGCCCGCCGACGCAGCATGGCGGTCCGCTGCGGATTGCCGGTGTCCTCGATCCGCTCGTCGGCCTTCAGGTAGGTGGTACGTGCCAGGATACCGTCGGGTCCCTGGTCTTCCAGCAGCCGCCCGGCACCATCCCCATCGTCGTCGAGCATCGGGTGTTCGGTGGCCAGCTGCGACCGCTGCTCGAACCACCCGCGTACGCCGGCGCTCATGAAGGTGAACGCTTCCCAGACCGACGTGCGACCGTTCTTGTCGAGGTCGGCCGCCGCGTCCGTGTACGCCGCGAGCAGGAACTGCGGCAGCACGGTCTCGAAGGTCTGCGCGGCGGAGTCGTTCGCGGTGATGACGATGCGATTGCGCGCGGAGAGGGCCTCGAGAAAGGGGAAACTGCCGCTGGCCGCGTTCACGACGACCGTGCGCGTGGGCATCGGCGCGAGCAGGTCTGCCCACTCGTGCGCGGTCAGGTCGGGCCCCACGAGGTTGAACTTGGCTTCCGTGGCGTCCGAACCGCTGCCATGCCCCACGAGCACCACGAGCAGGAGGTCGTCCTTCTTCGCGCGCTGGCGGATGTCGGCCAGTGCCGCGCGGACGTTCTCCCGTGTCGCCTTCCGGGCACCGGCGAACTCCTCCTCGGCCAGCAGCTGCACGTGCGCCTCTGGATAGCCCAGCGGCCCCTGGAGCAGCTGCACGAAGGAGTTGCGCCACTCGTCGTACTTCTCGGCGTACTGCGGACCGCCTGACGCGCCGGTCACCACCAGGGCGAACCGTTCGGCTGCGTACGCACGTGTGCCCAGCAGCACCAGGCTGCCGGCCAGCAGCACGACCGCGAGCACCCGTTCCTTCATGACCCTGCCAATTATCGCCGGCCGGACCGTCCGGTCCAACCTTGTGCCGGCTACCTCATGCCCCAGGTACGCCGCAGGATCCATTCCGCTGCCAGCAGGCCCATGACCAGCAGGAAGGCCCAGGGCTGATGCCAGAGGTCGCGACGCTCGGGCTCGAGCGTCTGCGGCGCCGCGGACGTGAGTGCGTCGAGCAGGCGGTCCACCTCGTCCAGCGAGGCGTACTGACCGGCAGTCTGCCTCGCGAGACGCCGCAGGTAGCCCTGGTTGAGGCGTGGGTCGGCATACTCCGGGTCCGTGCCACCGACGTAGAACCAGCGGTCGGCCACGCCGAGCAGCGTGGCGCCGAGCCTCGACTCGGCGTGAATCCGGTAGAGCCCAGGCACCTCTGGCGACAGCGTGGCCGCATGACGCCCGGTGCCGGCCGGACGCAGCGTGAGCGGCTGCTGCTCGCCGCCTGGCGCCGTCAGGGTGGCCTCGACCGCGGCATCGGCCACGAGATCGAACCCGGCGTTGCGGCTCTCGAGCTGTACGGGAACCGGCTCGCCAGGCACAGGGCTGTCCGGCAGGGTGAGGGTCACCGGCTCGGGCGCGTCGCCCGCCAGCCATCGCGCCGCCTGCCGCCAGAAGAACTCGTAGCTGCGATCGTCGGACGGTCGCAACATCCGCCAGCGCCACGAGGCCTCACCCGAGAACACCATCGAGCGCCCGCGGCCGTACCGCTGGATGGCCACGAGCGGCACGGGGGCGCCGTTGGCCGACTGGGTGATCGCGAGGACGGTCGCACCTGGACGCGGTCCGCCCACCGGAGCGCTCGACGCCAGCGGCGGGAGCGCGGCCCACCGCTCGCGCGACTCCTCGGGCGTGGCCGCAATGCGCATGATCGGGTGCCGCGCCCCCTCGTCGGTCACCCGTACCGCGTTCTGCGCGATCGGATCGCCGTCCACGGCACGCGCAGGCGCACCACCCCGACGGTCGTTCAGCTCAACGGGCAGGGCCTCCTCCAGCACCGATCCCGCGAGGCCGCGCTGCAGGAAGGTACGCGACCCGAGGAGCAGGAGGCCGCCACCGCGCACGCTGACGAAGTCGGCCAGCAGCTCCATCTGCGCCCGGCCGAAGAAGTCGCCTTCGAGGTTGCCGATGACGACCGCGTCGTACGCGAACAGCGACTCGCGGGTGGTGGGGAAGCCCGAGACGAGACCCGCCCCACGGCCGCCTCCCGCCTGGATGAGGAACGTGTCGCGGCCGCTGTCGTCCTTGCCCTTCCGGACGATGGAGTCGACCTCGACGCTCGGGTCCTGCGTCAGGGCGCGCACGAGGAAGCTGTGCTCGTACCCCGGAGATCCCCCCAGCACGAGCAGGCGACGCTTGCGTGCCGCCGGGCTGAGCAGCACGCTGCGGACGTTGTTCTCGGCAATCCGCTCCCGCGCGTCGACCACCACCTCGGCGGTGTACACGGTCGCATTCAGCGGATCCGGCGTGACGGCGAAGGTCTCGTCGGTCGGCGACCCGTCCGCCACCGGTGTCACCCGGCGCGTGTCCACGAGCTGCCCGTTCGCCAGCAGGCGGAGCACGTACGGCTCACGGCCAAGACCGTGCGTGTCGGTCACGACGTGCAGGTCGACGAGCGCCTGGTCCAGGCGCGGGTCACCCGCCGTGATACCGATCACCTCGCGATCGGGGAGCCCCTCGACCGAACCGACCCCGACCGCGAACACCGGCGCGCCGGCACGGACCACGGCCCGCTCGGCCGCCTGCGTCGTGTCGCCGCCGTCGGAGAGCAGCAGGACGCCACCCACCCGACGTCCCCGATACCGCTCGCGCACGGCCGACACCGCGGCCGCGAGATCGGTGCGTCGCCCGTCGGCCGCCAGGGCGTCGATCGGCGTCTCCGCCAGCCCCTCACCCACGCCGAACACCTCCACCTTCCCGGTCCTGGCGAGACGCGGCAGCACAGTCGACGTGAGGGCGGTGCGCGCCGCCTCGAGCCGCGTACGCCCGTCCAGGTCCGCGATCGCCATGCTCCGCGAGGTATCGACGAGCACCGGCACCACGACGTCGCCAGCGTTGGCGGGCGGGAGGAGGATGACGGGACGGCAGGCGAACAGGAGGACGGCGACGAGCGACAGCGCGCGGAGCCCAATCAGGACGGCCCGCTGCACCGGGGTGAGCGGCACCAGCGGCCGCCGGTACGACAGGAAGGCCGACCCGGCCAGCACCAGCGCCGCAAGGGCGATGAGCCACCAGGGGATCGGGGACGCGAAATGGATCAGGGCCGTTTCCTCGTGGCGAGCGCCTTGAAGTAGCTGTCGACCTGCTGCTGGTACTCCGCCGGGGCGCGTTCATCCCCACCGGCCGCCAGGCGATCCTTCGAGGTCTTCTCCTGCAGCCGCCGCGACGCCGACGACTCCACATCGTCCAGCGCCAGGGTGACCTGGCGGGTCAGCTCCTGCCACTTCGCGAAGTCCTGCTTGAAGCCCTGCGTGCCTGGCGCAGACAGCACCATGCCCTGTCCCTCGAACGTGGACCCCGGGCCGCCTTCGCTGCGACCGCTCTCGCGCTGGGTCTCGTTCATCAGCTCGCGCACCTCGCGAAGCTGGCGCGCCATCTGCTCGCGCAGCTGCTCGACCGAGGCGGGATCGCCTGACGTGCCGCCCTGCCCCTGACCCGGCTGGCCGTTCGGGGTCGGCTGGCCCTGGCCGCGCTGGCCGGACTGCGGTACGCCACGCTGCTGGCCGGACGCCTGCCGGTCCATCTCCTCGAGCTGGCGCGTGAGGCTTTCGACGCGGTCGCGCAGTTCCCGGGCACGCGCAACCCGGTCGTTCAACCGGCGCGACTCATCGTCCTGCGGTGCCTCGACGAGGTTGAGACGGTCGGCAAGCCGGTCGAGCGCACGCGCGAGTTCCTGCTGGGCCCCTGCCTGGTTCGTGGCGCCGGGTCTCGCGGTGGGCGTTCCCTGCGGCGTGCCCTCCTGCGGCTGGGCGGAGGAAGCCCGTCCCTCCGACGCGCCGCTGCCCGAGGCCGACGTGCCGGCCGAGCGCCGCATGGCCTCCGCCGACTGCTGCATCCGCTCGGACAGCCGCTGGTTCTCGATCTCGCGCGCTGCCTCGGCGGCAGCCTGCTGGAGGTCCTGTGGCGACTGTCCACGTCCGGGCACTCCCTGTGGACCGGGGTTTCCCTGGCTCTGCTGGCGGAGCCCGTCCTGCACGCGCTGCAGCCGATCGGCAAGCCGCTCCTGCTCGCCCGCGAGCCTCCGCAAGGTGTCGCTGCTCGCCTGTCCATCGCGTCCGCGCGAGGACTCGGCGGCGATCTGCCGCTGCGCATCGGCCAGCTGGCGTGCCTCGAGCTGGAGGTCGCCCAGCGCGCGGCGACGCCCCTCCGCGCTGCTGCCCTGCAATTGACGCTCGAGGTCGCGCAGTTGCTCGAGTGCGCGCGAGCCTCGCGCCGCCGCCTGCCCCGTGTCGGCACGACGCAGGTCGTTGGCTGCACTGCGCATCTCCTCGGAGATGTCACGCATCCGATCGGTGCCCTGCTGCCCTTCCTGCCCCTGCGATCCGGCACGGGCATTCTGGCTGTTCCCTGGACGCCGCTGTCCCGACTGGCCGGCCTGTCCCTGGGCGCCGGCGGTCTGGCCAGGACGTCCGCTGGGCTGTCCCGACTGTCCACGCTGGCCCTGCTGGCCGGCCTCGGCCTGCTGGCCAGCCTGCTGTCCCTGCTGCTGACCCTGCTGCTGCGCCTGCTGGCGGAGCTGCTCGGCCACCTGCTCGGCCCGGTTCTGCAGGTCGTTCTGCTCGCGGGTCAGGCTGTCGAGCTGTCGCTTGCGCTCCTCGGGCGTCAGCGCGGACTGATTGCGCGCGAACTCCTGCTGTCGACGCACGAGTTCGTCCTGCCGCTGCGCCAGCTCCTTGATCCGATCGACGGCGCTCGTCTTCCGTTCGTCGTTCTGCTCGGCGTTGGTGCGGTTCTCGTAGTTGGTCTGCTGGCTCCGCGCCAGTTCCTTGTCGAACAGGCTGGAGAGGTCCTCGGTCGAACGGTTCTGGCCGCTGCCCTGCCCGGCCTGCTGGCGCTGAATCTGGCGCTTGCGCACGTCGGCCTGCGCCTTGAGCAGCGCGTTGAGCGCCTCCATCTCGTGCGGCATGGCCTCCGAGGTCTTCAACGCCTCGAGCGAGGTGACCGCCTGCCCCATCGCGCGCGAGGCCGTCGTCATCGCGTCCTCTTCGGGCAGGCTCTGCCCCACCCGTGCCCCGCCCGGAGCCGGGGCCGGCGGCGGTTGCGGCGTACCCGGGCGTGTGCCCGGACGCGTGGTCCGGCGCGGATCGCGCATCGTGTTCTCGCGGAAGGCGCTCGAGGTCTGCTCGACCCGCACCTTGAGCTCCGCCTCGGACTTCGCCACCGCCCTGATGTCGGCCTCGGACTTCGCCCCCTGCGCGTCGCGCGAGCGGCGATCGAGCTTCCAGGTGGCGACGACGATCTCCTTCTGCGCGGCGACGAGATCGTCGAGCTGCGGATTCCCGCTGCCGCCGCCCATCGCCGCCTGCGTCTGCGCGAGGGTGAACTCCTCCTCGAACGGGCGCACCTCGAGGAAGAAGATGTCGCTGCGCGACTCGCTGGCCTTCTTGCCGCGCGCGAGGTCGCGCGCACGCACGTAGTAGCTGACGAAGTCGCCCGGGGTCACGTCGATGTCCTCGAGGTACATCACGTAGCGTCCGGTCACCGACGTCGAACGGGGCGGAATGCCGAGCGGCACCACCGTCTCCTTGCCGCCGCGGACCGCGTACACGAGCTCGAGCGAGGCCACACCGAAGTCGTCCTGCGCCTCGGCCGCAATCTCCACTTCCTCGAGTCGGGTCACGCGTCGGTCGCTGGCGGGACGCACCACATGCACCTCCGGCGGACGATCGTCGAGGATGCGGATGAAGTACTCGGTGTCCCCCTGGGTCTTCATCCCGTCGGCGTTGGTCAGCCCGACGCGGTACGAGCCGTTCTCGGCGATCTGGAGCGTGCCGGCCAGCACGGTGGGCGACTGGTTCCGGAGTGTGAGCGTCCGCTCGGGCCCGAGCACCATCTGCCCGGCGGTCACCGGGCCGTCGGTGTGCACCTTGACCACCACGTTCGTGCCCTGCGGCCCGTAGATGTCGCCGCCGTCCTCCTCGGTCCGGGGCGCCAGGCCGAGCGACGCGGGATAGGTGTATTCCACGTCGATGCGCGCGACCCGGGGCGGGCGTACGACTGCCACATCGTAGGTCTGGGAGGTGACCGCACCGGCCGACACCCGGTAGCGGAATGACCGGGTCAGCGACGGCAGGTCGATGCGGAAGCGGCCGCTGCCGTCGGCCATCATCTCGGTCGGCAGCCACTCGTCGCCGTCCGGGGCTGCCTGGAGCAGCTGCGCCACCACCGGGGCCGTGTTCCCGACCAGGCGCGCGTCGACCGTGAGCGTGCCGCCGGCCTGCACCCGCGTACTTCCGGGAGTGACCTCGAGCGTCACGCGGGACGGGAAGAGCATCAGGGCCACGGCATCGAACGCCTGGCGCGCCGGCTGCCGCGAGACGAGCAGCATCGCGAGCAGCACACCGCAGGCAACGGCCGCGCGGATGGCGCGGCGACGGATCGCGTCTCCGGGGACGATCGTCGAAGCATCGACCTCGGCCGCCGCACGCGCCGCGTCGCGCACCATGGCCATCGCCAGCGCGGGCCGGGCCTCGTCGGGGGGAGCGGTCGCGACCTCGAGGGCGCTGACCAGGCGCTCGTCGAGCGAGGGCTCGCGCTCCTCGATGAAGCGGGCCACGTGCCGGTTGGAGGGGACGTGCCGGGACGGCCACGCCGCCCACACGATGGCCGCGATGCCGGCCAGCACGGCGGCAACCGCGAGCACCGACAGCGCCACCGGCGACTGCGTGAGCCATCGGCTGATCACCAGGGCGAAGCCGATGATGACCGTGCCGGCCAGGGCCGCCCGCGTGGTGACCTCGAGCAGTACAAGGCGGCGCCACCGCGCGCGCACGCGGTTCAGCAGTTCCTGGATTGGCGCGAACTGCTCACTCATGATCGTCAGGCGGTCCTTGCCGCCAGCCCTGTTTCCACAATCAACAGGACCAGCATCACCGCCAGCACATATTGCCAGATGTGCTGCCGTTCTTCAGTTTCCTGCGCCTGCAACCGCGCGCCCGCCTGGGCGCCGCTGCCGAGGGTGGTGACCGCCGCGGAGAACTCCTCCGGGGTCAGCCTGCCGGGGTCGGTTTCGACCGGGTCGACGTTGACGGCTACGAGATTGGACGCGCGCCCGGCCTCCAGGGCCGCAACGCCCGGGACGGCAGGCACGCCGGCCGGCACGTCGGCGACGAGGTATTCGGCCGAGCGCTGTTCGCCACCGGTCAGGTAGCGCACGGCCTCGTGCAGGAACGGGACAAAGGTGGCATGCAGGGGAAAATCGTTGCCCCGGTTGTCCAGATCGGACGCCAGCACGAGGGCGTGCCCCTCGCCGGACGCACAGTCCACCAGCGCCGCCTCGCCGGTCGTGAACCGGGCCAGCACGGGACAGTCCTCCGTGCGCAGGATCGACACGCGCTGGAACTGGACCAGCCCGAGCGCCCCCTGCGCTGATCCGAACGCCCGGATCACGGGATGCCGCGGGTCGGACGGCGCCCAGGTTCGCGCCACGCGGGCGCCGGGCACCGCCGCCCCCGGGCTCACGACCGACAGCCTCGGTCCGCCGAGCACTTCCTGCAGCACGTCACCATCCACGTCAGGACCGGCAGCCACGATCATGCCGCCGCCCCTCGCCAGGTAGTCCCGCAGCAGTTCGCGGCCATGATGCTCGAGCGCGCGGGTGGACACCAGCACGACGGCCGTGTGGCGGTCGAGCCTCGGCTGATCCCAGCCGGCCAGCTCTCCGGCGGCCGCCGCCTCGACCGCGTAGGCACGACCGTCGGCGCCTGCCGCAAGCAGTGCCTGCTCGAGGTAGAAGGCCTCGCGGCCCAGGTCGCCGGCCGTCGCAATGACGAGGACGGACGGACGCGACGTGGTGTCGAGCACCACGAACCGGGCATTGTCACCCGCGGCGCCGGCAGGGTCGTCCACGCTGACCGACGCCCAGCGCCCTTTCGGCAGTGGAAAGGCCACGCCCGCCACCTGGCCGGCAGCGACCGGGACGGTGGTCTCCCCTGCAACCCTGGCCGGTGCACCGGGGTCGGTCCCCTCCTGCACGCTCAGGAGGACGCGCACCGACGCCGTGGCGGTGCCGGCATTCCGCACCGAGGCCAGGAGCCGATCGCCCGCGATTTGCGCCGCAGTCACCGCCAGGTTCGGCGGCGGCGCGCCGACATCGCGCACCTCCACGGTCACCCCCTCCGGCACCGTGGCCTGGTCACCCACATCCCAGCCGGTCTCCTGCAGGTCGGTGACGACGACAATCCGGCCGGGACGGCCACGCAGCAGGTCTACCCCGGCGTTCAGGGCCGCGCGGTAGCGCGTGGCACCAGCCCCGGCCTGCGCGCGGTCCACCGCCGCCGAGGCGACCGCCCGATCTGCCGACGGCTGGCTCGCCACCTGTGCGCTGTCGGCGAAGGTGACAAGGGCGGTCAGGTTGCCGGCGGGTGCCGATGCGAGCGCCTCCCGGGCGAGCTGGCGGGCCTTCTCGAACTGGCCCGGGGCCGAAAGGCTCAGCGACGTATCGAGTGCCACCACGGTCGTGGCTCCGGACGTGGCGAGTCCCGACGCGAAGAACGGGCGGGCGAACGCAAACGCCAGCAGCAGCAGCGCAGTCACCCGCAGGGCGAGCAGCAGCAGTTCGCGGAGACGACGGCGGCTCGAGTGCTCGACCGGGGCATGCTTGAGCAGGTGCACGGCGGGGAATGGCACCCGGTTCTCCGGATCGCGCTTCAGCAGGTGCAGCACGATCGGCACACTGGCGGCAAGCGCACCGAGCAGGAACGGGGGCGACAGGAACCCCATCAGAACGCGTGCTCCCGCGTGGAGAGATACCGCATCAACCCGAGCTCCAGGGGGTCCTTCGTCGTCAGCAGGTGGTAGTCGATGCCGGCGCCGCCCAGCTCGCGCCGGTAGCGCTCGATGAGCCCCTGCATCGCCTCGATGTAGTGCTGGCGTACGACGGCCGGCACCGCCATCACCTCGGCGTCCGACTCCATGTCCTGGAAGCGCGTGGCCCGCTCGAAGGGGAACTCCAGCTCGTGCGGGTCGAGGATGTGGAAGACGATGACGTCGGTGCCGCGGAACGTGAAGTGGCGCAGGCCGCGGATCACCCGTTCAGGGTCGTCCAGCAGGTCCGAGATGAGCACCACCATGCCGCGCTTGCTGATGGACGACGCCAGCTGGTGCATCGGCTTGGCGACGTTGGTCTTCTGTCCGAGCTTCAGCCGTTCCAGTGTGACGAGCATCGCGCGCAGGTGCCCGCCGCGCGCGCTGGCCGGCAGCATGCCCACGATCCCCTCGTCGAACGCGATGAGCCCGACGCCGTCGCGCTGCCGGTTCATCAGGTAGGCCAGCGACGCCGCCAGGCACTGTGCGTACTCGAACTTCGTGATTCCGCGCGAGCCGTAGCCCATCGAGCCGCTCACGTCGAGGAGGATGTGGCAGTCGAGGTTGGTCTCCTCCTCGAACCGCTTGACGTAGTGGCGATCGCTCCGCGCGTAGACCTTCCAGTCGATCATGGCGGGGTCGTCGCCCGGCATGTACTGGCGGTACTCGGCGAACTCCACGCTGAACCCCTTGAAGGGGCTCCGGTGCAGTCCGGTCAGGAAGCCCTCGACGATGGTCCGCGCGCGCAGTTCGAGCGTGCCGAGCCGCGCGACCACGGCCGGATCGAGGAACTGCCGCGCACGGGGGCCCGATGCCACCGCCTACATCCCGCTCTTCGGCACGGCGACCGTCTCGAGCAGCCGGTCGATGATGGTGTCCGAGTTGATCCGCTCGGATTCGGCGTAGAAGTTGGTCATCACGCGGTGCCGGAGGATCGGCTTGGCGAGCGCCTGGATGTCCTTGATCGACACGTGGTAGCGCCCGTGCATCAGCGCACGGGCCTTGCCGCCGCGAACCAGCGCCTGCGAGCCGCGAAGGCCGGAGCCCCACTTCACCCACTTGTCGACGAAGTCGGGGGCACCCGGGCGGCCGGGCCGCGAGGCGTCGACGAGCCGCACCGCGTAACGGGCCACCTCCTCGGCGATCACCACCTCGCGCGACAGCTCCTGGAAGAGCAGGATGTCCGGCCCGCTCAGCACCCGCTCGGGCCGTCCCTGCTTCGTACCGGTCGTCTTGGTCACCACCGCCACCTCATCGTCCTCGTTGAGGTAGTCCATGACCAGGTTGAACATGAAGCGATCGAGCTGCGCCTCGGGCAGCGGGTAGGTGCCTTCGAGTTCGATGGGGTTCTGCGTGGCCAGCACGAAGAACGGCCGCTCGAGCTCGTAGGTGCGCCCGGCCGCAGTGACGTGGTACTCCTGCATCGCTTCCAGCAGCGCCGCCTGTGTCTTCGGTGGGGTGCGGTTGATCTCGTCGGCCAGGATGATCTGCCCGAAGATGGGGCCCTTCACGAACCGCATGTGCCGGCCCGACTCGTCCTCGTCGAGGATCTCGGTCCCGGTGATGTCGGACGGCATCAGGTCGGGCGTGAACTGGATGCGCTTGAAGTCCAGGTCGAGGATCTCGGCCAGGCTCCGGATCAGGAGCGTCTTCGCAAGGCCGGGGACGCCGGTAATCAGGCAGTGGCCGCCGGTGAACAGCGCCACGAGCACCTGATCGACCACGTCGTCCTGGCCGACGATGACCTTGCGGAGTTCGGTGAGAATCCGCTGGCGCCCTTCGGCCACCCGCTCCACGCTGGCGGCGCCGGTCTTCGAGTCGTTGTCCAAAAGCTGTTCCTCGGATGAAGAGTTCGTGATTGGGTCGGTGCGCGGCGTGCGCAACCCGCCGCGGGCAGCGGCAGGCCTCAGTGGGTCAGCGCGTAGATGACCTCGTTGATTGCCATGCGGTACGCCAGCGACGTGTATTTCAGGTACCCCGGATATTCCTCCGCATTGGACCACTCCCAGCCGTCGCCCATGTCGGTGTTCCAGTTCACGTAGAGCATGGGACGCTGATTGTCGTCGAAGATGGTGCGGAGGTGTGCGACAAAGCCGCCCTTCTCCCAGCTGCGGCCGGCCATGAAGGATCCGAGGCCCGCGATCTGGGGATAGCCATCCAGCTTGTAGAAGCAGCTGTAGATGGCGTGATCCTTGGGGAAATCGACCACGTCACGGTCCGGGAAGACCTTCTTCATCTCCTTCGCGAAGTGCTCCCACTCGTAGGGTCCGTGGAAGTCGTCGAAGAAGGCGGTGCCGCCGCGCAGCAGGAACTCGCGCAGGATCTTCGCGTCGCTGTCGGTCAGCGACAGGTTGCCCGGCTCCACGAAGTAGATCCAGGGGTTCTGGAACAGGCGCGGGTCGTCGAGGGTCAGCACGATCGGATCGAGCACGTCGATCGAGGTGGCCGTCTTGATCCGGCGCGAGAGATTCTGCTCGGCCGCCGGACCGTCGATGAGCCACGGCTCGCCGTAGAAGTCCTGGCCGATCCGCGTGTTCTCGGTCGAGTAGTGGTACTTGATGCGGACGAAGCGCCACTGCAGGCCGGCGAACCGGTCGTCGGCGGCGGTGGGCAGCTGCGCGTCGACCACCGGCTGCAGCGAGGGCACGAGCGTGAAGGCGAGCACGGCGGCCACGATGGCCAGCCGGCTCCTCCGGCCGATCACGGCCGTGCCTCGGCCAGCTTCAGCAGCAGGTCCTGCGCGCGCTCGTAGCTCGGGGCCACCTCGAGGGCCGCCAGCGTCTGGCGGCGTGCATCGGTGCGCTTACCCGCGGCGAAATAGCTCTCGGCCAGGTCGGTGTAGGCGGCGGCCTGGTCCACCGGGTTCATGGCGACCACCGCCTTGAACTCGCGCGACGCGGCCTCGGCCTTGTTCTGGCGCATCAGCACGCGGCCCAGTTCGGTCCGGGCCTGGGCGTCGAACGGATCGAGCGCCACGATGCGCGTGTAGACCGGCTCGAGGCGCGCCGTGTCCGACACGCCCGTGTCGCGCAGGAGCTTCGCGAGCTGGCGCGCGGCGTCCACGTTGTTGAAGTCGACGTTCACCAGGCTCTGGAACGCCTCGATCGCGCCCGGCGTGTCGCGCCGGGCCATGGCGATCTCGGCGATCAGGGCGTGCGGGCTGTCCTCGCCCCCCTGCAGCGGCACGAGCGCGGCCGCCGTGCGGAACGCCGCCACCGCCCCCTCGAAGTCGCCCGCCTTGCGCAGCTGCACGCCGAGCGCCATCTGCGCGATGTAGTTGTCCGGGTTGGCCGCGGCGTACGCCTTGACCTCGTCCAGCGTCATCTTCGCCGGGTTGACCCCTTCGGCCGGCTCCTTCAGCGCGGCGCGCATCTTCCCGTACTTGGCTTCCATGCGCCGATCGAACGCGTCCTGCATGTCGGCCAGGGTGACGCCCACCGCGGCCTTCATCGCCGCATCGGTCTCGAGCCCCTGCCCGTAGGCGCGCAGCAGCTTGTGCAGCCCCTCGTCGCCGTAGGTGGCCACGATGTGCTCGACGAGCAGCGACGCCTGGAAGTAGGCCAGCCCGATCCTGCGCGGGTCCTGGAACGAGGCATTCAGCTCGGCCAGCTTGATCGTCTGCCCGCGGTTCATCAGCCCGGCGAACTCGACGTCCATGCCGCGCGCCCATTCCGGCCGCGCGATCTTCTCCTCGTATTCCGAGATGCCCTCGGTGAGCCAGCGCGGCACGCGCTGGTTGGACATCTGCAGCGTGATGACGTGCCCCAGCTCGTGCCAGAGCGTGCCCGCCCACTGGAACTCACCCGGTGGCCGCGCCTTCGGCGAGTCCATCGTGACCACACGGCCGAAGCAGGCGCCGAGGGCGCCGATCATGCCGGGCAGGCCGACGTTGCGAACGGCGAAGTCGTCGTGCTTCGGGAAGATCTCGATGAGGATGGGCCCCCTGGGCGTGAAGTTGTACCGCTTGGTCATCGCGGCCATCGCGTCCTTCGTGAGCGCCAGGACCTCGTCCTGCATCACCGCCGCATCGGCCTTGTCCATCCGGATCACGAAGTCGCCGTCGCGCACCGTGACGAACTTGTCCAGCGTGTCCATCATCTGGAGCAGGTTGTAGGTGACGACGTCGTACGGGTGATCGGCGAACGACTGTTCGAGCGCGGTGCGTGCCCCCTGCTCGTCGCCCGTGCGGAGCAGGTGGGTGCCGAGGTCCGACAGCGCCCGCGGATTGCGCGGGTCGAGGGCGAGCCCCTTCCGGACGAGCACCACCGCCTCGTCGAAACGGTAGTTGTGCGCGGCCAGCTCGCCCGCGAGCCGGTAGGCCTCTCCGTATTTCGGCGAGAGCGCCAGCACCTTCTGGAGGCTCTGCTCGAATTCCGGCTGCTTGTCCTCGACGTAGGCGAGCGCGCCCAGCAGGGCGTGGGCGTCGAGGCTGTTCGGATTCACCTGCAGCGCCTTCTGCACCGCCGTCCGCGCATCGTCGCGATGGCCGGCGTCGGCCGCTTCGGCGGCGATGAAGAGGTGGGCTTCGACCGAGGACGGGTTCACCTCGAGCGCCTTCTCGGCCACCTTCACGGCCTCGGGCGGGTTCTGCTCGCTCATGGCCTCGGCCATGCCGACCAGGGCCGGGGTCCACCGCGAGTCCTCCTTGAGGGCGGCCTCGAAGGACTTCATCGCGTCGACACTGCAGGTCTGGCAGCGCCCCTCGACGAACATGAGGCCCCAGTCGGTCTGGATGGCCGGGTCGCGGGGCGCGGCCGTGGCAGCGTCGCGATACGCGGCGTTCGACTCGTTGAAGCGGCCGAGTGCCCGCAGCGCACGGGCGGCGCGGGCAAGTTCGGACGCCCGCTGGGCGGTATCGGCCGACTCGGCCACACGCGTCAGGACGGTTGTGGCCTCCGGCCGGCTCAGCATCTGCAGGAGCAGGCCCAGCTGGAGGGCGGCATCGCTGTCCGGCTGCCGCTGCGCGGCCGGACGCAGGAGGGTCTCGGCGTCCTGGTACTTGCCCCTGGCCATGAGCGCGCGGGCGTGGATGGCGACCAGTGTGGGGTCGTACTGATCCCGGCCGGCAATCGTGGCGGCTTCGTCATACCGGCCCTCGTTCAGGGCCCGCATGGCCAGTTGAGCCGGTGTCTGCGGAACAGGCATCGGCACTGACGGCCGGCGCACCTGCGCGACCGCGACGGTGAAGGTGGCGCCGAGCACGAGCGCGGCCAGTCCGAGCGCCTTGCGCGTCATTTGCACATTATATAGACGCTGGGAAGGGGAATCGGCCGCACGGACCGACATCAGGGCGGCCGATGGGCTTCGACCCCCGGCTCCGGCCTCCGGGCTCCCGGCTTCGGGGCTTGTCGGCGTCAGGTGGCGCCGGCTGCAGACTCGAGGGAGTTCGCGAAGCTGAACTTCTGGATTCTGAGTTCGGAACTAGAACAGTTCCCGCCAGGTGTAGAACAGCGTGGCGTTCAGCGCCTGGAGCGCCATGAAGCTGGCCACCCACCCGCTGCGGTGCCGCGCCGGGATGGCCGTGGCGCACCAGATGAACGCCGGGAAGAGCACCGACGAGAAGCGTCCCAGCGACAGCATGCCGCCCGCCGCCATCGGCGGGAGGATGTTGACCAGGATGAACACCGCGTAGGCGAGCCCGAGGCGACGTGCCACGGGAATGGTGCAGGCCAGGCCGAATGCCGCACCCATGGTGTTCAGCACGTCGGTCGGCACGTGCGTCGAGTAGGTGTAGAGCCCGGCATTCACGATCCAGTCGTACCGGTCCGCAATCAGTGGCAGGAACCCCGAGTACTCGCGTCCCCACGCGGCGTGCCCGTCGGCCCACTGCAGCGGGTTCCCCGTGAAGTACCACATCCACGCCGAATAGAGCAGGACGCCGATCCCCGGCATGGCTGCCGAGAGCATCGCTGGCACGAGCGCCGCGAACGTCCGACGCGAGGGCTCCTGCTCCACGTTGCCGGCGGGTCCGCCGTTCAGCCACGTCGGCAGCCAGGGCGAGATCGCGACAACAGCCAGCGGAATGGAGAGGAAGCAGCCATTCGGGCGTGTCAGGCCGACGAGCAGCCCCCACGCACCCGCCGCCCGGAGTTCCCGCCGCCTGAAGTGATAGAAGGCGGCAATGGCCCCGAGCAGGTACAGCGACTCGGTGTAGATCGCCCCGAAGAACAGTGCGAACGGATAGGCGGCCAGCAGCCACACCGCATACCCGGCCGGGTCGTCATCTCCCGTGATGTCGCGCGCCAGCCGGAACAGGTAGGTCAACGCCAGGAAGAAGCAGACGAGGACCACCACGGTGCCCGCCGTCACGAACGCCATCGTCTGGCCACCCATCAGCCGGGCAGCCATGCGCCAGATCATCGGAAACGCCGGGAAGAAGACGATGTTCTGCTGGCCGTGGTAGTTCGGGCTGAAGGCATAGCCCTCGGACGCAATCCCGAAGTACCAGGCCATGTCCCAGCGCACCTGCAGGTTCGCCACCTCGTTGTCCGACAGCCTGAACGGCGCCTGGCCGTTGTTGCCGTACCCGAACAGAATCACGGCCATGTAGCCGGCGAAGAAGATCGCGGGCCGGGTGGCGACCACCGCGGACAGTGCGGTGCGTGCCGGCGACGTCCGCAGGCTGGCGAGCACACGCCCGGGCAGGTCGGCCCAGATTGCCGGATGCCGCACCAGCGCATGACGGACGAGGCCGAGCAGGAACGCCGCGGCCACGATGCGGTACGGAGAGGTCAGCGCGATGCGCACGCCGCCGAATCGCATGCGGAAGCCGCCCCACACCGCCACCACGACGGCGAGCAGGAGCAGCGCGAAGCAGAGCATGTCGACGACGCGCGCCCAGGTGGGGAGCGGCGACGGCGATTCGGCTGCCTGACGGGGAGGGGACGACATGGAGAGCGATGAAACGCGCGCGCGGGCTTACCCGCGCCGGAGTATAGCACCCAGGACGCGGTTCTCCAGGCGAACGCGGAGCAGCATGAGCCCGCAGAAGAACGCGGTGCCGAGCACGCCGGCAATGGGCGCGGCGGCGATGAGCCCGGCTCCCGCGAGCTCACCCACCACGCCGACGTAGTTCGGATGGCGCAGTCGCGCGTACGGCCCGCGCCGCACCATCTCCATGCCCGGCACGACGATCACCCGGAAGGTCCAGGCCTGGCCCAGCGAGAGGATCGCCCACCACTTGAGGGCCTTGCCTGCGAGGAACACCAGCACGCCCAGGCCAGCGATCGCGGCAGGCGGTTCGGGCCGGAGCGCCCCCTCCAGCAGCATCACGAGGAATACGCCCGGATAGGCCACCTGCATCAGGGGGTAGACGTCGCGTGGCGGTTCGATGCCCCCACGCGCACGCTGCGCGCGCTCGTTCCGGGCGGCCCGACGCGCCTCTGCACTCATCGTCCCGAACACGGCCAGCGCAAGCAGAACCAGGCGCACCATCGGAATCTCCTAGGTGGCCGCCGCAAGCCCGCAGTCGCTCGCATGCCGGATCAGCGCGCGGATGACCGCAGGTGCCGCCTTCGCCCCGACGGTCGCACCGCGGACGCCCGCGGGCGACGCCACCAGGGCGCGGAGCAGCCGATTGAAGCGCCACTTGCCGCCGAACTCGCGCGCGCGCGCGGCGTCGAGCGCCGCATGCACGCCGTCCCATCCCTGCTCCAGCGCCCTCAGGGCCGCCGGAGCCGCCAGTTCGCCGCCGCGCAGGGCGAAGCGGAGCCCGTCGCCCGTCATGGGATCGATGAAACCGGCGGCGTCGCCGGCCAGCAACAGCCCTCGCGGCGCACGCGCGCCGGGCACGGCCTCCACCGCCAGCGGCCCCAGCACGAGGGCGCGTGACACGTGGACGGCACCGGCCACCCGGTCGCGCAGCATCGGTTCCCGTTCGATCAACCCGCGGAGCGTGGCAGCCGGCTCACGGAAGGCGGCCTCCGCCGAGTCGACTGGCCGGACGACACAGAGGTTGGCCAGGCCACCGGGCAACGGGGCAATCCCGATGTAGTGATTGCGGCGGATGTGCATTTCACCGAACGACGTGAGCCCTCGCACCCCTGCCGCGTGGACGCCGATCGCCCAGCGCCGTGGACGGGGGGGATGGCGCGTCAATCCGAGCGCCAGCGCCAGGGCCGACCGCCGTCCGTCGGCAGCCACCGTGACGTGCGCCTCGATGTCGAACCGCATGCCGCCTGGTCCGGTGCACGATGCGCCGACCACCGCCGTTCCCGCCCGCCCGTCGCGCACGATCGGGCCGGCCGCCCGTACCCCGGCGCGGAAGTCCGCGCCCGCGCGCACCGCCGCCTCGACCAGGATCAGGTCCAGGTCATCGCGCCTGATGGCGAGACCGTGGAGTCCGTCGGGGTAGCGCCCTTCCACAGCCACGCCGGGCCCGCTCACCAGCATGCCCTCGACGCGCAGTGCCCGGCGGACGATCGGCTCGGACAGGCCCAGCCGCTGCAGCACCGCGAGCGCGCCGGGATTCAGGCTGTCGCCGCACAGCTTCGGGCGCGGGAAGCCAGCCCGGTCCACGAGGCACACCCTGGCGCCGGCACGGGCGAGTACGAGCGCTGTCACCGCGCCGGCAGGTCCGGCTCCCACAACGAGGGCGTCGAAGCGGTCCACGCCCCCTCACCCTCCCGCAGACGCGTGCCCCAGCACGAGCGCGCTGTTCTTCGACCCGAAGCCCAGGCAATTGCACAGCGCGGCCTCGATCGCGGCCGCACGGCCGGTGTTCGGCACGTAGTCCAGATCGCAGGCCGGGTCGGGCTCGCACTGGTTGATGGTGGGAGGCAGGTAGCCGCGCTGGAGCGCCAGCGCCGTGGCCACGACGCCGGCGGCCCCGCTCGCCCCTTGCGGGTGGCCGATCATCGACTTCACCGACGATCCGGCCATCCGGTCGGCGTGTGGTCCGAACACGTCGCGCACGCACCGCGACTCGATGGCATCGTTCAGCACGGTCGAGGTGCCGTGGAAGTTCACGTAGCCGATCTGCTCGCGCGCCCTGCCGCTCTTCTCAATCGCCGTCGCGATGGCACGGACGATCTCCACCCCGTCCGGTGCCATCTGCACGCGGTGGAAGGCGTCACATGTCGAGCCATAGCCGTCCACCGACGCGTAGATGCGCGCGCCGCGCGCCCGCGCACGGTCCTCGCGCTCCAGCACGACCATCCACGCCCCCTCGCCGAGCACGAAGCCGTCGCGCAGCCGGTCGAACGGCCGCGACGCCGCCTCCGGCGCCCCGTTGAACGCGCTCGACACCACACGCATGCGCGAGAACCCGTACATCATCCCCGGCGTCACGCATGCATCGGCACCGCCGGACAGGACGATGTCCGCATCACCGGCACGAATCGTCGCGGCGGCATACCCGATCGCGTCGGTCGAACTCGTGCACCCGCACGACAGCACATGGCTCGGTCCGTGCAGCCGCAGCGAGATGGACACTTCGCTCGACATCATGCCGACGATGGAAATGGGGATGGCGTAGGGCGTGACCTTCCGGCCCCGTTCCACGAAGAAGTCGTAGTACTGCCTCTCCCCCACGTCGATGCCGCCACCGCCACTGCCGATGATCACGGCCGCCCCTGCCTCACCCACCCGCAGCCCGGCGTCGTTCCACGCCTCGCGGGCGGCGATCACGCCGATGAGCGCCGCCCGGCTATACCGCTTGGGATCGGCACGATACCCGGGATCCCAGATGTCGTCCCCGTCGAGCGCAGGCACGTCGTCAATCGTGACGCCGGTCACCGGTGCGGCCACGGTGCAGATGACGGAAGGGTCCAGGTCGTCGAGGCGGCGCACGCCACTGTGCCCCTGGCTGATGTGCATCCAGAAGGCTTCGCGCCCGACGCCGAAGGGCGAGACGACACCGATCCCCGTGATAACCACCCGCGGCATGACAGGGTTGGTTATAGCATCTGGTGAACTGGTGAGCTGGTGAAGCACATCGTCAAGGGTCTTGGGTTCGCGTTGTTCATGGGTGCCATCGGCGGCACCGCGTGGTGGTGGATACAGCTGCCGGCACTGGCGGATGCCCGTGGCGGTGCCGCTGCGATCACCATCGACGCGGCGCTGTTCAGCGCGTTCGCGCTGCACCACAGCCTGCTCGCACGGCCGCGGGCGAAGGCGGTGGTTGCCAGGATCGTGCCCGACGACCTCGTGCGCAGCGCGTACGTGTGGGCGGCGAGCCTGCTGCTCCTGGCGATGTGCGCAGCCTGGCAGCCGATCGGGTATACGGTCTACGAGGTGACCGGTCCCGGGGCCATCGTGCTGCTCGCACTGCAGGCCTCAGGGATCCTCCTGAGCCTCCTGGCCGTCAGAATGATCAGTGTCAGCGAACTCGCGGGGCTCCGGCCGACGCGCGCGACCGACGTGCTTCAGTTCACCGGGCCGTACCGGCTCGTGCGCCATCCCCTGTACCTGGGCTGGGTCCTGATCTTCTTCCCGGTCCCGCACATGACCGGCGACCGCCTGCTGTTTGCGGGGCTCTCCACGCTCTACCTGCTCGTGGCGATGCCGCTGGAAGAGGCGGCGCTCACGCATCACTACGGCGAACGCTACCTCGAGTACCGCCGCACGGTCCGGTGGCGTCTAATCCCGTACATCCACTGATATCCTGAACCCATGGCGACCGAGACCGCACGCACGTACCCCAGCGAACTGCCGCTCCTGGCCCTGCGCGAAACCGTCGTCTTCCCGCTCACGGTGGCGCCGCTGGCCATCTCGCGTCCGCACTCGGTCGAGGCGGTCAACCGTGCCCTGGCCGGCGACCGCCTGCTGTTCCTGACCCTGCAGACCGCCGACGTCGAGTCGCCCGAGCCGACCGGCCTCCGCGAGGTAGGCACCATTGCGGTGATCCGCCAGATGGCGAAGGCACCCAACGGCAACATCCACATCATCGTCGAGGGGTTGCAGCGCGGACGAGCCGACCTGATTTCGCGCTCGGCCAACTCGCTGCGCGCGATGGTACGCCCGCAGCCCGAGGAGGTGCCGCGCACGCTGGAGGTGGATGCCTACGTCCGCCGCCTGCAGGAGCTCATCGACAAGGCGCTCTCGGTGGCCACCGGCCTCTCGCAGGAACTGCGGACGATGGTGCAGGGCCTGGACGATCCGCTGCGCCTCGCCTACGTGCTCTCGAGCCTGCTCGACATGAAGGCTGACGAGAAGCAGCAGATTCTCGAGGCCAATGCCCTGCTCGACAAGCTCTCGGCGGTGGCCGCCGCACTGAACCGCGAGATTGCACTGCTGGAACTCAAGGGCAAGATCGAGACGGCCGCCCAGCAGGAGATGACCGACGCGCAGCGGCAGTACTACCTGCGCCAGCAGCTGAAGGCCATCCAGGAGGAACTGGGCGAGGGCGAGAAGCCCGAGGCGCAGGAACTCCGCCAGCGCATCACCGAGGCGAAGCTGCCCGAGCATGTGGACACGGTCGCCCGCCGCGAGGTGGATCGGCTCGAGCGCATGGGCCCGGCCTCGCCCGAGTACCAGATGATCCGCACCTACCTCGACTGGGTGCTGGACGTCCCGTGGTCGACGACGACCGAGGACCGCCTGGACCCGATCGCGGCGCGCCAGGTGCTGGACGAGGATCACTACGACCTCGACAAGATCAAGGAGCGCATCGTCGAGTATCTGGCGGTGCAGAAGCTGAAGTCGCAACAGACCGGGTCGCTCGCGATGAAGGGGCCGATCCTCTGCTTCGTCGGTCCTCCGGGCGTGGGCAAGACCTCGCTCGGCCAGTCGGTGGCCCGGGCGATGAACCGGAAGTTCGTGCGCATCTCGCTCGGCGGCGTGCGCGACGAGGCGGAGATCCGCGGTCACCGGCGCACCTACATCGGCTCCATCCCAGGGCGCATCGTGCAGGCGCTCAAGCAGGCCGGCGCCATGAACCCGGTGTTCATGCTCGACGAGATCGACAAGATCTCGGCCGGGTACCAGGGCGACCCGGCGGCAGCCCTGCTCGAGGTGCTCGACCCGGCGCAGAACGCGACATTCCGCGATCACTACCTCGAGATCAACGTGGACCTGTCGCGGGTGCTCTTCATCGCCACGTCCAACCAGCTCGGCACCATTCATCCCGCGCTGCTGGACCGCATGGAGATCATCCAGCTCGCCGGTTACAGCGAGGAGGAGAAGCTGCACATCGCGAAGCGCTACCTCGTACCGCGCCAGCTCACCGAGCACGGACTGACGGCCGAGCAGATGGTGCTGGACGACGCGGCGATCCGCCGGATTGCGAGCGACTACACGCGCGAGGCGGGCGTACGGAACCTCGAGCGGCAGGTGGGAACGGTGGCCCGCAAGGTGGCGGCGCGCGTGGCGTCGTCACATGAACCGCTGCCGCTCGTGACCATCCAGGCCGACCAGGTCCCCGACTATCTCGGTCCGCCGAGGTTCCAGCAGGAGATCGCGTTCCGCGTGTCGCGCCCGGGCGTGGCCACCGGCGTGGCGTGGACCGAGGTGGGGGGCGACGTGCTGTTCGTCGAGGCGAGCCTGCTGCCATCGGGGCACCACAACCTGATCCTCACCGGGCAGCTCGGCAACGTGATGCAGGAGTCGGCGCGCGCAGCGCTGAGCCACGTGCGCGCCACGTCCACGGAACTGGGGATCGACCCCGAGGTGCTCGACAAGCACGACCTGCACGTCCACGTGCCTGCGGGTGCGATCCCGAAGGACGGCCCGTCTGCGGGCGTCACCATGGCCACCGCGATCGTGTCGGCGCTGCGGAACCAGCACGTGCGCGAGGACGTGGCCATGACCGGCGAGATCACGCTGAGCGGTCTCGTCCTGCCGGTCGGCGGCATCCGCGAGAAGGCGCTCGCAGCGAAGCGCTTCGGCATCAAGACCTTCATCCATCCCTCGCGCAACTCGGCCGACGTCGCCGAACTGCCGCCCGAGGTGAAGGACACGATGACCTTCGTGCCGGCGTCGACACTCGAGGACGTGCTGAAGGTCGCGTTCGCCCCGCCGGCCTGATGTGCCTCGTCTTCTACATCTCGGGTCACGGCTTCGGGCACGCAACCCGGAGCCTCCAGCTCCTCGCTGAGATCGCCCGCCGACGGCCAGGGCTGCGGCTCGTGCTGCGCACGACCGTACCGGAGTGGTTCCTGCGTGCCGGGCTCGACGCCCCGTTCGAGCTCGTCGAGGGGGACACCGACACGGGCGTGGTCCAGCCGGACGGCCTGACGATCGACGCGGAGGACACCGCGCGGCGCGCCGCCGGTTTCTACACCGGCTTCGATCGGCTGGTCGCGCGCGAAGCGGCGCGTCTCCAGCGGCTCTCGGCCACGCTGGTCGTCGGCGACATCCCGCCACTGGCATTCGCGGCGGCCGCCGAGGCGCGCCTGCCATCGGTCGCGTTCGGCAACTTCACCTGGGACTGGATCTACGGTGGGTTCTCCGCCTTCGACACGCACGCGCCTGGCGTGCGTGCCGCCATCACCCGCGCCAACGCGTGCGCCACCCTCACGCTGCGGCTCCCGTTCGCGGGTGGGTTCCACGGGATGAGGGCGATCGAGGACATCCCGCTCGTGGCGAGGCAGGCGCTGCTCCCGCGCGACGAGACGCGACGACGGCTCGGCCTGCGCGACCCGCGTCCGGTCGTCCTCGCCTCGTTCGGAGGACACGGCGGATCGGTGCCGCTCGGCCCCGCAGTGGACGGGTCGTTCCTGCTGGTGGCCACCGACTACGAGGTGCCCGACGGCTTGGACAGCCCGGACATCCGCATCGTGTCCAACCGCGCCATGCGCGATGCGGGTGTCAGCTACACCGACCTGCTGGCTGCGGCGGATGCCGTAGTCACGAAGCTCGGGTACGGCATCGTGTCGGAGTGCCTCGCCAATGGCGTCGCCCTGCTCTACACGCTGCGTGGCGACTTCATCGAGCAGGAGGTCTTCATGCGCGAGATGCCGCGGGTGATGCGGACGCGGCTGATTGCACAGGACGAGTTACGACAGGGTGCCTGGGGCGCGCCGCTCCAGGCGCTGCTCGCACAGCCATCGCCCCTGGGACGGCCTCCCCTCGACGGCGCCGGCGTGGCGGCGGAGCGGGTCGTATCCCTGCTGCAGACGCGGTAGCGTCCCCCTTCAGGCGACGACAAGGATCCGGCTAGGACCTGGCGCTGCGGCCGGCGCCGCCCACACCGGCGTCATCCCCGTAGGCCCCGCGCATCGCGCGCAACCGGATGCGCAGCAGCTCCCGCAGCATCTGCCATCCGTCGCGCAGCATGTTCAGCCGCGACTCCGCCCGGTAGTGCCACTCGATCGGCAGCTCGACGATGCGCAGCTTGCGGGCGCGGGCAATCGCAAGCACCTCGACGTCGAACGCCCAGCCGTCGACACTCACCCGCGGGAAGATGGACTCCACGGCGTCGGCCGTGAACATCTTGAAGCCGCACTGCGAGTCTTCAACCCCGGGGAGCACCAGCCACTGCACGCCGAGGTTGAAGAGGCGGCCGGCGACGTGCCGATACGCCGGTTCACCGATGCGGCGCGCCTTCACGCCCTCGCGCGATCCGATCGCAACGTCGAACGGCGGTGCCAGGGGCGGCAGGAATCGCACCACCTCGCTGACCGGCATCGACAGGTCTGCGTCGCAGATGAACCGGAACTGCCCGCGTGCCGCCAGGAGTCCGGCCTTCACGGCTCCGCCCTTGCCCCGGTGCGGCTCGCGCTGGAGGACGATGCGCGGCTCGAGCGAGGCAGCGGCATCTGCCACACGCACCGTCGCATCGGTCGAGCCGTCATCCACCACGCGGACCTCCCACGACCACGGCTGGTCGCGCAGGTACTCGGTCAGCGTGAGCAGCGTCGTCCCGAGCCGCCCTTCCTCGTTGTAGGCCGGGACGACGATCGACAGGAACACGGGCGGCATGACGCTAGCGCGCGCCGGACAGCACGGCCTCGGAACTGCACGACGCGTAGGGTCCGGGAGTCAGGAGCAGGGAGTTGAGCAACGGCACCATCGGGGGCGACACCGGCGGCAGCCCGGCGGCGGCGCGCCGCTCCTGGTACTGGCGCCACACCGAGTCAGACATCAGCACCGGCCGGGCGGATCGCGCGTCGAGCAGGTACTCGTCGATGACCGCGGCGTTCGGCGACGAGGCTTCCGTGACCGGCTCGATCCGCCGAAGGTAGTAGTACAGCGGATGCCAGACCCCTTCCGGCATGTCGATGTAGAGGCCATTCGCCAGGCCGGACGAGGCCTTGACCCGCGCGAGGCACTCGGCGGCCGTGCGAATGGGGTGCCGTCCGTCGTCGAGCAGGTCGATCTGCCGCCGGTAGGCAGCCAGGGGCATCGCGCTGAAGACCAGGAGGGCGACCACGAGCCGGACGGTGCGTGCGCTGGTGCGCGTGAGCAGCGCAAGCACCATGACCAGCATCAGCGGCCGCTCCATCGACGAACTGCGGAAGAGCGTTCGGCCGTCGATGGTGATGCGCAGGTTGCCGAGGGCCAGCGTGGCGATGGTCAGCGCCGCGGCCACCACCATCAGCGCTGACGCCGCCAGGCGCACGCCGTGCGAGCCCGCACGCGAGGCGAGCCCGGGGAAGGTGGCCGCCACCCGGTCCTCCACCCACTCGAACAGCCGGCGCAGGGGAACTGGCGCCAGCATCGTCACGAGCGCCGCCAGGTACCCGGCGCCAAGTGCGAGCGGCGGCAGGAACGGGTAGGCGTAGTGATACAGCTTCGAGCTGCCGGCGGAGATGATGACCATCGGCACGACCGCCCAGAGCAGGATCACCATCCCCTCGAACCAGCGCCGGCGCACCGCCTGCACGGCCAGGGTGGCCACGCCGGCCACCACGAGCCACTGCGACTGCTCGCGCAGCAGTTCGTTCCAGAGCTGCTGCAGGTACCAGTACCACGGGTGCAGGTGGGTCGGATCGAGGTACGCGGTCATCCGGCGCAGGACGTGTTCGCCCAGGATGGTGCGCCAGAGTTCGTTGCCGAAGCGCACCTGCGCGTAGACGAACCAGGGCGCGCACAGGAGCAGCACGAGTCCGACGCACTGCAGCCAGATCCGCCAGTCGGCCAGGAGCCTGGCCCTGACCCGCGGCGCCGCCAGCGCCGCGATGGCCAGCGTGAATGGCAGGAAGAGCGCCGCCACGAACTTCGTCATGAACCCGAGGACGAAGAAGACCGAGGCGGCCACGGCATGCCACCGCCGCCCCCGCTCATCGTCGCGGACGGACCAGCGGAGGAAGTGGAAGACACCGGCGCAGTAGCTGAGGACGAGCGCCGCCTCCATGTTGTTGGTGCGAAGCCCGTGAGAGAAGACGAGCGGCCAGTGCACGAAGAGCAGCAGGACGGCAACCGCCCCGCACACGGGACCGGCCAGCAATGTGCCGATCGCGAACACGTACACGAACGCGGCGGACGCGAGGACCACGTCGACCAGGCGGAGCCCGAACTCGTCGTGTGGCAGCAGGCCAGCCCGGATCGGCGCGGCGACCATCCAGAACTTCAGCGGCGGCTTCTCGAGGAAGACGACCGTGTTGCTGGGGCTGCTCTTGGGCTCGAGCCAGTTGCCGTCGGCCAGGATGCGATCGACGGCGAAGGAGTAGATGGCTTCGTCGGTCTCGAGATCAGGCTGTCCGAGACCGACGAGGAGCGGCAGGCAGAAGGCGATGAGGACGAGGGCCAGCCAGGGCCGGCCGAGCCTCAGGCCTTGATGCAAGTGACGAGCGACCAGATCCTCGGGATGTTGATCTTCTCGATGGACACTGGCTTGAGCCCGGCCTGCGCCAGGAACGCCGGCAGGTCGAGATCGGACTTGAACCCGATGTGGACGGTGAAGGGCGAGATCGCCCGCTCCATCCAGGCCAGCACGGGATTCGGGCTCAGGAAGTGATTCAGGATGATGATCTTGCCGCCCGGCCGGCAGACGCGCACCATCTCACGGACCACGGCGACCGGATCGGGGACCACGCTGATCAGGTACGGCGCATAGACGATGTCGAAGGAGTCGTCGGCGAAGGTGAGGTTCGCCGCGTCCATCTCCATCAGGCGGATGTTGCTGAGGCCGTGCTTGGCGACACGCTCGCGGGCCTTCTCGAGCATCGAGTCGGACAGGTCGATGCCGGTGACGTGGCAGGTGCGCGGATAGAGCCCCGCGTTGATGCCGGTGCCGACCCCCACCTCGAGCACGCGGTCACCGGCCTTGATACCCATGCGCTGGAGCGCCTGCACGCGTCCGGGATGGAGCGTGGGCCCGAACGTGAAGTCGTAAATCGACGCCAGCTTTTCGTAGACGCGGGCGACGAAATCGTTCTCGACCGCAGTGACCGACAGCGCGCGGGTGGCGGCGTCGGACCCAACGATCTCGTCGTGCTCGGTGTGCGGCGACTCGAATAGCGGCATCAAAGGCCTCGGCGATTGCGGCCCTGGCGCGTGTCACGAACGAAACACAAGCCACATGACCGCGAGTGAGACGAATTCGAGCGACTATACATCCTGTCCCTCAGCGAAGTCCATCAAGGACCCCAAGCGCCGCGTCGATGTTGCCGGTCTGGGTGGATACCTGGATCCCCTGGACCGCGTGCCGGAGGCCGGCGGCCACCTCCCTCGCAATGGCGATGCCTTCGGCGGCGGCCGCGTCGTGGCCGTCGGCCCGGCGCATCCGATCCATCAGCCCCTCGGGCACCCGGACACCCGGCACCTCGTTGGCAATGAACTCGGCATTGCGCGCGGAATCGAACGGAAAGACCCCCGCAATGATGGGCAAACGGGCCGATTCGATGCGTTTCAGGAGCTTCTCGAAGCCGCCCAGGTCGAAAATCGGCCGCGTGACGATGAATTCGGCGCCGGCCTCGACCTTGTAGTCGAACCGCCGGAGTTCTTCGTCCATGTTGGAGGCAGCCGGGTTCACCGAGACGCCGATGTGAAAGGCCGTGGGAGCACCGATGGGTTGGCCGCCGATGTCCCCACCGTGGTTGAGACGGGTGACGAGGTTGGTGAGGCCGATTGAGTCCACATCGAAGACGGCCGTTGCATCGGGATAATCCCCGACCCGCCCGGGATCGCCCGTGATGAGCAGCAGGTTCCGGAGCCCGATGGCATGCGCCCCGAGCAGGTCGGACTGGATGCCGAGCAGGTTCCGGTCGCGACAGGCATAGTGCAGGACCGTCTCGATCCCGGCCTGCTGTTCGACGAGCAGCGCGAGCGCCAGGGCGCTGAGGCGGGCGCCCGAACGCTGGCCATCCGGGATGTTCACCACGTCCACGCCGTAACGCTTCAGTTCGCGGGCACGCTGGATGGCAGGCTCGGCCTCGAACCCCCGCGGCGGCAGCAGTTCCACCCCGAGCACGAAGGTGCCACGGGCGAGCGCACGGGCCAGGTGCGACTTCTGCTCGCGCGGGACCGGCGGGGCCACGATCGTGGGTCCCAGCTTCGCGGGCTGCCGGGGCGTCGCCGACTGCGCCTGGGCATGGGCCCCCCGCACGGCCGCCTTGATCTGGCGGATGTGCTCCGGCGTGGTTCCGCAGCATCCGCCCACCAGGCCGACGTTGTGGAGCATGAATCGCCGGGCGTAGGACGCCATGTACTCGGGCGAGCAGAGGTAGATGTTCCGTCCCTCCACGTCGCGCGGCTTGCCGGCGTTGGGCTGGGCCGAGAGCTTCAGGCCGGTCACCGCTTCCATGCGCTCGATGGTCTCGAGCATCGGGCCCGGGCCCACCGCGCAGTTCACGCCGAGGATGGTCGCGCCGCGGCGCTCGAGTTCGGGCGCGAAGCGCTCTGGCGGGGTGCCGTCGAGCGTGTTGCCATCCTCCTCGGTCGTCATCTGGGCGACGATCGGCAGGTCGGTGAGCGAGCGCACCGCATCGATGGCGGCGCCAATCTCGTTCAGGTCGCGAAACGTCTCGAGGATGAACAGGTCGACGCCGCCCTCGAGCAACGCGGCGGCCTGTTCACGGAAGAACTCGCGGGCCTCGTCCACGCCGGTCTTGCCCCAGGGCTCGATCCGGATGCCCAGCGGTCCAATCGCCCCGGCCACATACGCGCGGTCGCCCGCCGCGCGCCGGGCAATCTGCGCGCCGGCCACGTTGATCTCGTGCAGCCGGTCGGCCAGGCCGAACGAGGCGAGCTTGATGCGGTTCGCGCCGAACGTGTTCGTCTCGAGGATGTCGGCCCCGGCGTTCACGTACTCCTGGTGCACGGCCTCCACGAGCGGCGCCTGCGTCAGGTTCATCGCGTCGAAGCTCTTGTTGATGAACACGCCGCGCGAGTAGAGCATGGTGCCCATCGCGCCGTCGCACACCAGCACGCGTTCGCGAAGGGCGTCAAGGAATGGAGTCATCGCAATCAGGTATCGAGGCGCTCGCACCGGAAGGTGTCGGCGTCAATCAGCAGGTACGACTTGTTCACGACGTCAAGGCCGATGGACCGCACCCCATGTCGCACCGAGTCGGTGAACTCGTGATGGTGCCCGAAGAGGTGCAGGCGCGGCCGCATCGAGGTGAGCACCTCGTTGATGACCGTCTTGCCCGCATCGATCCGGCGGCCGGCCGGGTAGAACGGCCTCGGTGCCTCATGCGTGAGGAACACGTCGACGCCGGTGAGCGCCTTGCAGGCCAGCACTTCCTCACGGACAAAGTGCCGGCGCTTGTCGTCGCGGCTCTTCCCCAGCTTCACCGAACCGGTGGTGACCCGCTTGCCCCGCGATGGCGGGAGGAGCGCCACCGGCGAGTGATACCAGCTCGGCGCGAAGGTGCCGCCCAGGGCGGCCACCCGCCAGGGCCCGACGTCGTAGGGGCCGCCGTTCGGCAGGTAGTGCAGGGTCGGGGCGGGCGACTGGCCGGCCATGGCGGCCGCCACCACGTCGAAATCCTCGTTGTTCCCCTTGATCCAGTAGAGCGGCTTCGCCGGCGTGAAGTACTCGCCGTCGTTGCTGGCCATGTCGCCGACCTGCACCCACAACATCACCTCGGGGTGCCTGGCCATGATGTCGGCGACCGCGTCGAACGCGCCGTGGATGTCGCCTAACGCACCGATCTGCATGTCGATGAGCGTGGGCAGGTCCGGATGGATCGCCTGGACGGGCGCAGGGCGTCTGGCCGGAGCCCGACCCGTCCGCGCTTACCCGTTGGCGCCGGCCCCGGTCGTGGCGGGGACGAGCAGGTCGGTCTTGTCCCACACGAAGTCGTCCTTGCTGTACACCGCCAGCTCGTAGTCCTTGCCCATGAAGATGGCACCCACGGGACAGGCTTCCTCGCAGAACCCGCAGAAGATGCAGCGGGTCTTGTGAATCTGGTAGACCGACGCGTAACGCGGGCCCGCCTGGACGGTGCCGTCGTTCTCGGCCGGCTCCAGGTAGATGGCATCGGCCGGGCAGGCGACCGAGCAAAGCCCGCAGGCGACGCACTTCTCCAGGCCGTTTTCATCGCGCATCAGCACCTGTTTGCCGCGATACTTCGGGAACACCGGGACTTTCTCGTCCGGGTAGTCCACCGTGATCGGCTTCTTGAACATGTGCTTGAACGTGGTGGCGAACCCGACGATCAAAGGACGAATCAGAGCCATTGCTCTCAGTTTACCCCGCCGATAAGATCCAGTAAATCAAGGATGCCCGGCCCACAGTTTCTCTCAGCCGAGCAGGTGCTCCTGACGACGCTGGTCGTCAAGCTGGCCGTCATGGCGGCCCTGGCGACCATGCTGGTCCGCTACCGCCGCTTCCGCCACATCCTCATTTTCGAACGGCGCGGCTGGGGCGATCGCCTGATCCTGGCCATGGCGCTCGGCCTCCCGCTCACGGCCGGTGTCGCGTCACGTCTGCTCCTGAACTATAACGCGGCCGACCTGACCCTCGAAGGCGCCTTCGTGGTCGGCCTCATCGCCGGCCCGTACACCGGCGCCATCGTCGGCCTGATGGTGGGGCTGCCTCCCCTGGCCAACGGCGAGGTCGTCGCCCTGCCCTTCGCGGTCGGCTGCGGCTTTGCCGGTGGCGGCCTCCGGGAACTGTGCCCGAAGGAGGCCATCTGGCACTTCTCGCCGTTCGACGTCACGCGGCTGCCGGTCCGCGTCTGGCACATGCTGCTGCAGCGCCGGGTCGACTGGCAGGTGGTGCTGCTGGTCGCCCCCGTCGGCCTGGAGCTGATTCGGCAGGCCCTGGGGTTCCGGTGGAGCGAACACCACCGCCTCTTCTACCTCCACCCGGAGCCATTCTGGACGCTCGCGGTCATCATCCTGGCGACGGTGCTGGCCGTGGCCACCCCCATCAAGATCTGGAACAACGCGCGCATCGAGCACCGGCTCGAGGAACAGGAGAAGCTGCTCCTCGCAGCACGCATCGAGGCGCTGTCGAACCGCATCAACCCGCACTTCCTGTTCAACACCCTCACCTCCATTTCGTCGCTGATCCGCACGCAGCCCGACACCGCCCGCATGCTCATCACCAAGCTGTCGGGGCTGCTCCGCCGCCTCATGCGGAGCACGGACCACTTCGTGCCCCTGCGCGAGGAACTGGAGTCCATCGACCAGTACCTCGACATCGAGGTGGTCCGCTTCGGCCCGCAGCTGCGGGTGGTCAAGGACATCAGCCCCGAAACGCTCGACCTCATCGTCCCGAGCATGCTGCTGCAGCCCATCATCGAGAACTCCATCAAGCACGGGCTCTCGCGCAAGGTGGGCGGGGGCCGCATCACGATCCGCACGGCACGCAAGGGCGATCGCTCGCTCATCGAGGTGGAAGACGATGGGCTGGGCATGACCGAGGAGCGGCTGAAGGAAGCGCTGGAGGGGGGCATCGGCCTCAGCAACGTCAACGAACGGCTGCGGACGATCTACGGCGCCGCCTGCACCCTCAAGCTCGCGAGCACGACGGGACGTGGCACCAGGGTCAGCGTGGAGATCCCCGACCTCATCGTCCCGGAGCGGATCCCGGCATGATCGACCTTCGCGCGGTTCTCGTGGACGACGAGCAGCTGGCTCGTGAGGAACTGGGCTACCTGCTCGGGCAGCTCGGCGGGGTCGAGGTCATCGGTGAAGCCGACAACGGTCCCGCCGCCGTCGACACGATCGACCGGCTCCAGCCCGACGTCGTCTTCCTGGACGTGCAGATGCCCGGGTTGTCCGGCATCGAGGTGGCGCGGCGGCTCCTCGACCTGGATGCCGGAGCGCAGATCGTCTTCGTGACCGCGTACGACCAGCGCGCGATCGAGGCCTTCGAAGTGAACGCCGTCGACTACCTGCTGAAACCGGTCGACCCGGTCCGGCTGGAGACCGCGGTGCAGCGGGCGCGCCGCCGGATTGCGGCGGAACGGACCCCGGCGTCGGCCGACGGGCCCGCGCAGCCGCTGGCGCCGGCCCACCTCGAACAGATCCTCCAGCTCGTGACCGAGCGGCAGCACCGGCGTGAACGGCTCGCCATCAAGGTGGGCGACCGCCTTCTGCTGGTCCAGGCCGAGGAGATCATCCATGCGTCGCTCGTGGATGAGACCATTACCATCGTCACCAGCCAGTACGCCGGCACCTCGAACTACCGCACGCTCGACGAGCTGCAGGCCCGGCTCGATCCCGACGTGTTCTGGCGCGTGCACCGGTCGCACCTGGTGAACATCAACAAGATCAAGGAGATCGTCCCGTGGTTCAGTCGGAACTACATCCTGAGAATGAAGGACGAGAAGGCGACCGAGATCCCGGTCAGCCGCGCGCAGACCAAGCGCCTCAGGGAATACCTGAAGATCTGACCGTCAGCGCGGCTCCCCTCCTCTCCGGCGTTCCGGCTGACATCCCGGCCGACGCGCCGGCTGACGCCCCCGTGTTCGAGGCCACCAGCGTCGCCGGGCCGGAGCCGGTGAGCCAGGCGATGGCCGGGATGAGCGCCGGGCAGCCGCTGCCGGCTGCGGCAGGTCCGGCGGCCTCCGAGGCCGTGCGCCGCGGCCCCACGCGGATGCAGCAGGTGCAGGAGGAGCTGATTGCCTGGGTGAAGACGCTGTTCTCGGCGGCCGTCTACGCGGTTCTCATCGTCACCTTCGGGTTCCAGGTGGCGCGCGTGGAGGGCCAGAGCATGGCCCACACCCTGGAGGATCAGGACCGGCTGATCGTGAACAAGCTGGTGTACCGGATCAGCGAACCGCGGCGGGGCGACATCGTCATGCTCTACTACCCGCTGAACCCGGACAAGTCGTTCGTGAAGCGGGTGATTGCCGAGGAGGGGGACAGCGTCCGGATCGTGGACGGGCGGGTCTACGTCAACGACATCCCGTTGCAGGACGACTACGTGGCGGCGGAATACCGGAGCCACGACGACTGGGGGCCGCAGATCATCCCGGAGGGCTACTACTTCGTGATGGGCGACCACCGGAACAACAGCTCCGACAGCCGGCACTGGGGGATGGTGCCCAAGCGGTACATCATCGGCAGGGTGCAGCTGCGCTGGTGGCCGGTCCCGACCGCCCGTGTCTTCTGAGCGGTACGCGGACGTCGCGCGGGTCCTCACCCGTGTCCTCTTCCTGAATCTGGCCGTGGCGATCGCGAAGATCGCCTACGGCTATTCGAGCGGCGCGATCAGCATCCTCTCGGACGGCTTCCACTCGCTCACCGACACGGCGTCGAACGTCGTCGGCCTGATCGGGGTGTACGCCGCCAGGCGTCCACCGGACGAAGACCACCCGTACGGGCACCGGAAGTACGAGACCGTGGCAGCCATCGGGGTGGTTGCGTTCCTCGGGCTCGTGATGCTCGAGGTGCTCCGGAACGCGTTCAACCATCTCTCCGGCCGCACGGCGCCGCCCGAGATCTCGGCGACCGGGTTCGTCGTGATGATCCTGACGGTCGCACTGAACATCGTCGTGGTGCGGTACGAGACAGCGGCCGCGGAACGGCTGGGCAGCGAGGTGCTGCTGGCCGACGCGACACAGACGCGCGGCGATGTCTGGTCGTCGCTCACCGTGATTGTGGCGCTGGCCGGGGCGCGGGGCGGCATGCCCATCCTGGACCCGCTCGGGGCACTGGTGGTGGCGGGGTTCATCGGGCACGCGGGCTACCAGATTGGCGTGACCACCACGAAGATCCTGAGCGACAGGATTGTCATGTCGGAGTCCGACATCGAGTCGGTGGTGATGAGCGTCGACGGTGTCCTCGGATGCCACCATATCCGCACGCGGGGGTCGGTGGACCACGTGTTCCTGGACTGCCACGTGTGGCTCCCGCCGCAGATGCCGCTCACCGACGCCCACGACATCTCGCACGTCGTAAAGGATCGATTAATGATCCGCTACCCGCAGATCGTGGATGCCGTCATTCACCTCGAGCCCCCCCCGCGCACGGGCGCCGATTGACGCTAGAATCGTCGGCGCACATGCGTCTGTCCTCGGTCCTGCTGGTCTGCCTCCTGCTCTCGGTGTCTGCGTCCGCACAGTCGCCCGACCCGCCGATACAGGGACCGCCGCCACCCGAACTGCCCGAGATGATCGCGCGCGACGCGCAGGGGCGCATCACGATGCGCGCGCTGCGCACGCCGTCACCGCTCGTCTTCGACGGCGTGCTCGACGAGCCGTTCTACCGCGACGTGAAGCCGGTTGGCGACTTCATCCAGCAGGAGCCCCGCGAGGGCCAGCCGGCCACCGAGAAGACCGAGGTGTGGGTCTTCTTCGATCGCGACAACCTGTACGTGTCGGCACGGATGTACGACTCGCAGCCCGACAAGCGCGTCGCCACCGAGATGCGGCGCGACGCGAACAACCTGTTCAACAACGATCACTTCGGCGTCTCGTTCGACGGCTTCTACGATCGCCGCAACGGCTACGGCTTCGTCGTCAACGCGTCGGGGGCGCTGCTGGACTGGTCGACGACGAACGAGCAGCCGAACAACAGCTGGAACGGCGTCTGGTACGCGAGGACCAGCACGTTCTCGAACGGGTGGGCGGTGGAGATCCGGTTCCCCTTCCGGTCGTTCCGCTACCGCGAAGGCGGCACGATCTGGGGCATGAACTTCCGCCGCCGCGTGATTTACAAGAACGAGCTGAGCTACCTGGCCCCCGTGCTGGCGGCGTGGGGCCGGCCGGCGATGTCGCGCATGTCGGTGGCGGCCACGGTGGTCGGCATCCAGACACCGGGCTCCGGCAAGAACATCGACGTGAAGCCGTACGGCCTCGGCTCCATGCTGACCGATCGCGTGGCACGACCACCGGTGTCGAACAGGGGCGACGGTGCGTTCGGCGTCGACGTGAAGTGGGGGGTGCGGCAGACGCTGGTGGCCGACCTCACGGTGAACACGGACTTCGCGCAGGTGGAGGACGACAACCAGGTCGTGAACCTCACGCGTTTCAGTGTGCAGTTCCCTGAGAAGCGCGATTTCTTCCTCGAGGGTGCGGATACGTTCAACTTCGCCAACGGGTCGGCGGGCGCCGGAGGCACCGGAGGAGGCGGCGGCTCGGCCGGCAGCGGCCAGAACACCAGCACGGCGCCGGTGCTCTTCTACAGCCGCCGGATCGGCCTGAACAACAGCGGCCTCGAAGTGCCGATCCGCGCCGGCGGCCGTGTGCTGGGCCGGAGCGGCCTCTGGCGATACGGCGTGCTGAACATCCAGACCGGCGCCTCGGAGACGGCCAATGCCCCCTCCACCAATTTCTCGGTCGTGCGCGTCAACCGCGACTTCCTGCGCCGCAGCCGCATCGGCGCGATCTTCACGCGGCGCGACCCGGTGGCAGCCACGCGCTTCGGTGCGAGCGGCTCGGAGAACCTCGTCTATGGTGTCGATGCGCTGCTGAGCCCGACCAACGAGACGAGCATCCTGGCGTATGCCGCCAAGACGCAGTCACCGGGGCGGACGGGCGACGACACGAGCTACCGGGGTCGCTTCGACTGGAATCACGACCGCTATGGCATCCAGGCCGAACACCTCTCGGTCGGCGCCGACTTCAACCCGGAGATCGGCTTCCTGCGGCGCACCGCGTTCCGCCGATCCTACGGACAGCTCCGCTACAGCCCCAGGCCGAGGAACCTGCGCGGCATCCGGAAGCTGTTCTACATCGCGAGCGTCGACTACATCACCGACCCCCACAATCGCCCCGAGTCGAAGGAAGTGCAGGGCAACTTCCAGATGGAGATGAACAACAGCGACACCTTCTCGATCGACGCCAGCCGCAACTACGAACGGCTCGTCAACCGCTTCGAGGTGGGGAAGGCGCTGTTCGTACCGGCGGGGTCATACGAAATGACGCAGTCGCACGCCACCTACACCTTCGGGCAGCAGCGCCCCATCTCGGGCTCGCTGACGGCGGGGTACAGCGGCTTCTACGGTGGCACCCTGTCCGAGCTGACCTGGAGCGGGCGGGTGGAGCTCTCGCGGCAGTTCTACCTGGAGCCGCAGCTGTCGTGGAACCGGGTGGACGTGCCGCAGGGGGCCTCGAACAGCAACCTGTACGCGACGCGCGCCACCTACACGCTCTCGACGCGCATGTTCGTGTCGGCGTTGATTCAGTACCAGTCGAGGACCGACAGCGTCACCACGAACGCGCGCTTCCGCTGGGAATATCTCCCGCAGAGCGAGCTCTTCATCGTGTACAGCGACGGCCGGACCACCCTGAACAGCACCGGCTACCCGGACCTGCAGAACCGGTCGTTCGTCGTGAAGCTGACGCGCCTGTTCCGCTGGTGAGAGGACCTTCCAGGCCTTCCGGGCTGTCCGGGCCTACTTCCGCGTCACCCGCACCTCGAAGACGCGCGGCCACAGCTTGCCGGTGACGAACAGCCGGTCGGCGCGTTCGTCGTAGGCAATGCCGTTCATCACGTCGGTCCCCTCGCGTTCACGCGGGGTGAGCAGGCCACGCAGGTCGATGTAGCCGTTGACCCGTCCGCTGGCCGGGTCGATCCGTGCGACGTAGTCGGTCTGCCAGACGTTGGCAAACACCTCGCCCTTCACGAACTCCAGCTCGTTCAGGTTCTTCAGCGGCTGCCCCGCTGCCATGACGCGCAGGCGGCGCCGCTCGGTGAACGTCGCCGGATCGAGGAAGCGCAGGTACTCGGAGCCGTCGCTCATGATGAGCGACGTGGCGTCCTGCGTGAGCCCCCACCCCTCGCCGGAGTACTTGTGCTGTCGTCGCGGTGCGAAGGTCTGGCGGTCGTAGACCAGCGCGAGCCCCGACTGCCAGGTGAGCTGGAACAGCTCACTGCCGCGGACAGCGATGCCCTCACCGAAGTACTGCGCCGGCACATCCCGCTTCTGCAGCACCTCGCCCGTCTCGACCTTCACCCGGCGGATGGAGGACCGGCCATTGAGGCCCGTGCCTTCGTAGAACACGCCGTCGACGAACTGCAGGCCTTGCGTGAAGGCATCGCGGTCGTGCGGGTAGCTGTGAACCACCGTGTAACCGAAGACGGGCATCGCTGCGCCCGATTGCCAGGCGGCAACGCCTGGCGCACGACCGGTCAGGATCATGGCCGCGGCTCCGAGGAGGAGGGTGAATGACGTGCGCACAGGGCAATGATGCCGCGACTGCGGGTTCTCCCACAATCGGCGGTGCTCAGCGGGTGAAGGTGCCGGACTTGCCGCCGGTCTTCTTCATCAGCCGGATCTGGCCGATGACCATGCGCTTGTCCACGGCTTTCACCATGTCGTAGATGGTGAGGGCGGCCACCGACACCGCGGTCAGCGCCTCCATCTCCACCCCGGTCTGGCCGGTGGTGCGCACGCGGGCTTCGATGTCGTAGCCGGTCGCCGTCGGGATCAACTCGACGTTGACACTGGATACGGGCAGCGGATGGCAGAGCGGGATGAGCGCCGAGGTCTGCTTGGCGGCGAGGATGCCGGCGATGCGGGCGGTCTGGAGCGGGTCGCCCTTCTTCACGGCCCCGGCTCGGATCTGCGCCAGCGCCTCCTTCGACATCCGGATCGCCCCGCGCGCAATGGCCTCACGGGTGGTCAGCGGCTTGTCGCCGACGTCGACCATGGTGACGCGACCGGCCGCGTCCACGTGGGAGAGGCGCGGCGCTGCCGGCTTCTTTCTGGACATCAGGTCACCTGCTCCCTGCTCCGCCCTGGCGGGCGATCACTCGTCGGCCTGCGCGACGTCACCGTGCGCGAGGTAGAACGACAGGCTCTCGAGCGAGACCGTGAGATCCACCCCTTTCACCTTCACATCATCGGGCACCTGGAGGGTACCTGGCGAGAAGTTGAGGATGGCCTTCACGCCGGCGGCCACGACCATGTCGACCACCTTCTGGGCGGAGGGGGCGGGCACCGCCAGCACGGCAATGCTGACCTCGTCGCGCTTCACGAACCGTCGCAGGTCGGCGATGTCGTGGATCGGCACGCCCGACCTGGACTGCTGGCCCACCTTGCCCACCTGGTTGTCGAAGAGCGCCGCAATCTCGAACCCTTCCTGCCGGAAGCCGGGGTAGTCGGCGAGCGCCAGGCCGAGGTTGCCGGCGCCGATGATGCCGACGCGAAGTCGGCGGTCCAGCCCGAGAATCTGCCGCAGGTGCCGCTTCAGGTCGCGGACGTAATAGCCCACGCCACGCACGCCGAACTCGCCGAAGTACGCCAGGTCCTTCCGGATCTGGGCGGCGTTCAGGTGGAACTGCTCAGCCAGCGACTGCGAGGAGACCGTGCGGGCCCCCTGTGCCTCGAGTTCCGTCAGGCAGCGGAAGTAGACCGAGAGTCGGTTGGTCGTCAGCTCGGAGACGTGATCGGCGTTCTGACGGGGCTTCGGGGGACGCACCCCCGCTTTGTTCCGATGTTTCACAAGCGCGCCAAATTGTAGCAAAACCCCATGCTAATATCCGGGTCCATGGCCACTTCCGCTCCGGATTCACCGTCCGGCACGGCCTCCTCGCCCGCAGCCGCATTCGAACCCTACGTCCCTGCCGCCCAGTCTCCGGCTGAGTTCACGCTGAAGGCCATCGTGATCGGCGCCCTGTTCGGGCTCCTGTTCGGGGCGTCCACGGTCTACCTCGGCCTTCGGGCGGGCCTGACAGTCAGTGCGTCCATCCCGATTGCCGTGCTGGCCATCTCGGTCCTCAAGCGGCTCGGCGGCTCCACCATCCTCGAGAACAACATCGTCCAGACCATCGGGTCGGCCGGCGAGTCGGTGGCCGGCGGCGTGGTGTTCACGGTGCCGGCCCTGATCTTCCTGGCCTCGGGCGCCGACTACTTCAACTATTTCCAGATCACGATGCTGACCCTGCTCGGCGGCATCCTCGGCACCCTCATGATGGTGCCGCTGCGCCGGGCGCTCATCGTGAAGGAGCATGGCGTCCTTCCCTACCCCGAAGGGACCGCCTGCGCCGAGGTGCTGGTGGCCGGCGAACGGGGCGGCAAGCTGGCGTCGCTCGTGTTCAGCGGGCTCGGCATCGGCGCGCTGTGGAAGGCCCTGTCCTGGATCTTCGACCTGTTCCGCCAGGAGATCGGCTACTCGACCGTCAGGACGAGCCAGTTCCCGAATGCCACGCTCAACGTGGACATCTCGCCCGAATACCTCGGCGTGGGCTATGTCATCGGCCCGCGGATCGCCGGGACGATGTTCGCCGGCGGCGTGCTGTCGTGGCTGGTCCTGCTGCCGCTGCTCAGCATCCTCGGCGCGTACATCACCGTGCCGTTCCCGCCGATCCACCCGAATTTCGCGAACAACCCGGCCACCGGCCGGCCGTTCCTGATCGCCGAGATGGAACCGGGCCAGCTGTGGAGCGCCTATATCCGCTACATCGGCGCCGGTGCGGTGCTCGCGTCCGGCCTGCTGACGCTGGGACGCACCATCCCGACGATCATCAGTTCCGCGGTGGAGGGCATGCGCGGATTCGGCGGCGGCACGGACGCCGCGGTCGCACGCACCGACCGGGAGCTGCCGATGTCGACGGTCCTCATCGGCACGCTGGTGCTGGCGCTGGTCCTGGCGTTCGCGCCCCGGATGCCCCTGCAGGGAAACCTGCTCGCGGCGGTCCTCACGATCGTGTTCGGGTTCTTCTTCGCCACCGTGTCCTCGCGCATCACGGGGCTCATCGGCACCTCGTCGAACCCGATTTCGGGGATGACGATTGCGACGCTGATCCTGACCTGCCTGCTGTTCGTGGCGCTCGGGTGGACCGGCGACACGTATGGCCCGGTCGCCATCTGCGTCGGCGCGGTGGTCTGCATTGCGGCGGCGAACGCCGGCAACACGTCGCAGGACCTCAAGACGGGATATCTCGTCGGAGCCACCCCGCTCTACCAGCAACTGGGGCTCCTCATCGGCGTCGTCGCCTCGGCGGTGTCGATCGGTTTCACCACGCTCTACCTGCACGAGGTGTTCACCATCGGATCGCAGGACATCGCGGCGCCGCAGGCGACGCTGATGGCCACCATCATCAAGGGGCTCCTGAGCCAGAACCTGCCCTGGGGGCTCGTGCTGGTGGGCGTCTTCATCTCGCTCACGCTCGAACTCTGCGGCATCCGTTCGCTGTCGTTCGCGGTCGGTTCCTACCTGCCCATTGCCACAACGGCGCCGATCTTCGTGGGCGGCCTGGTGCGCTGGTGGGTGGAGCGGAGCACCGGTGTCACGCAGGAGTCGGACCTGGGTGCGGGCACCCTGTTCAGTTCGGGACTGATCGCTGGCGGATCGATCTGCGGCATCCTCTACGCGGTGCTCGTCGGTACCGAGACCATTGGCCCCTTCCAGGCCCTGGGTGCCGCCCTGCCCTGGTTCCATGACGGGTCCGGGCTGGCCCAGGTCGCCAGCGGCCTGCTGTTCTTCGCGCTCGCGGCGCTGACGGCCCGCATGGCGAAACGCGCGGTGATGTGACGGCGTCCATAGCCGGTACCAACCCGAGGAGACGATGAAACGCCTGGTCCTCCTGTGCCTGCTCGTCGCCACAACCCTGTCGGCCCAGACCGGCAACACGCGCAGGGCCACGAACGTGGCGGCCCTTCTGGCCCATCCCACGTTCTTCCACAACCGTCCGGTCGTGGTGGTTGGCGAGCTGAAGCTGCTGGACTCGGGTGAGTACCGCCTCACCAGCGACGGGCTCTCCCTACGGGTGCTGAACAAGGGCACGTCGCGTGAGGGCCTGGCAGAGGTGCGTGGCGAGTTCTGGGACGTGGGTAAGTTCAACGCCGACGACCCACGGCTGGTGGGCTACGACCTCCGCCGTGACTTCGGGATCGACCCGGACGGTGCCTGGCCGAGGGCCGGGCAGGTGACCGTGCTGATCGCGTCGGCGGTTGCGGAGGCCGAGTCGCCCTCGGCGCCGAACATCCGCAATGTCGTGCTGCATCCCTCGCGTTACCTCGACCAGCGGGTCACGCTCGTCGGGCAGTTCGGGGGCCGCAACCTGCTCGGGGATCTGCCTGATGCGCCGGGACAGAGCCGCTGGGATTTCGTGCTGCGGTCGGCCGACGCCGCGGTGTGGGTCACCAACCTGCGCCCGCGCGGCCGTGACTTCGAGCTGGCACTCGATGCCCGGATCGACACGGGGCGCTGGGTGGAGGTGTCGGGCACGCTGCAGGGAGGCCGCGGCCTGCAGTGGCTGAACGGAGAGGCCGGCACGATCAAGATCACCCAGGCGCCGAAGGACCTCACCGCGCAGCCGGCGATCCGGGTGGCCGCTGCGCCGCCTCCCGAGGTGGTCTTCAGCGCCCCCACGGGCGGCGAGACCGACGTCCTGCCGACGGGCAGCGTCCGCATCCAGTTCTCACGCGACATGGACGCGGCATCGTTCCGGAACCACATCCGCGTGCGCTACGCGAACGGGTCCACGGCCCCTGTGACCTTCACCACGAACTACCTGCCCGGTACGCGCGTCCTGGAGATCAAGTTCGCCGCACCGCTCGAGCGGTTCTCCGCGGTCGTGGTGGAACTGCAGGAGGGCATCGTCGGCACCGACAAGCAGCCGCTCGCTCCGTGGACGCTGCAGTTCGAGACCGCCGGCTGATCTAGGCGCCGAGTTGCCGGAGCAGGTGCTCGATCTGGACGCGCACCTGGGCAATCAACGCGTCGCGATCGGCGGCGCTCATCCCCTGCGTCTCGATCGGTGTGCCCACGGCGATGTCGACGGTCACCGGGTGAATCAGCCAGCTGCCGCGCCGCATGGCTGCGCGCCCGCCGCGGATGGCGATCGGCACGATCGGCGCCTGCGCCAGGATCGCCATGTGGATGCCCCCTTTCTTGAAGGGGAGTAGTTCGTCGGTGCGGCTCCGGGTGCCTTCAGGGAAGATCAGGAACGAACTTCCGCCGCGGATGGCGCGCGCACCGTTCTCGATCGAGCGGATCGAGGCCTCCCGGTTGCGTCGGTCGACCGGGATGAAACCGCCCAGCCTGAACGCGCGCGCGAGTATCGGAATCTGGTCGATCTCGTGCTTGTAGAGGATGTGCATCCGCGGATGCAGGGCCTCGAAGAGCACCGGCGGGTCCACGTTGCTCTGGTGATTCGAGCAGTACACCGCGGCCCTGTCGAGCGGCAGGTGCTCGCGGCCGCGTACGCGGAAGGAAATACCGGTCGTGAGCAGCGCAAGCCGGACGCCGATGTGGCCGAGGACGTAGAGCAGGCCCTTCCAGCGGAACGCCAGCGCCAGCAACATCCCTGGCGGGGCCACGAGCAGCACGTAGAGGGACACGGCCACGTAGGTCGCGACCGTACGAATCGCCGAGATGATCACCGGGCCTGAATCATAACGAAAAAAGCCCGCCGGCTGGGCCGGCGGGCTTCATGGGTGCGGACTGACGGGCGACGATTACGACGCCCGGACGGCGCGCCGCGGTGCGGCGCTGGCAGCCTGCGCACGTGGCGCAGGTACGACAGCCGTCTTGGTCACCTTCGGGCGCGGCGTGGCGGCACGCGCCTTCGTGGTGAAGCAGCGCTCGAGGGCGCGATCGACGCGGCCCTCGATCGAGGCAGCGGTCTCGCGCATCACTTCGGACACTTCGGAGATGATGAGGAACTTGGCGCGGTCGAGCATGCGCTTCTCGCGGAACGAGAGGCTCTTGGACTTGGCGAGGAAGGTGAGGCTCTTCAGCACGTCGGCGACGTCGTAGATCGAGCCGCTCCGCATCTTGTCTGAGTTGTCCTTGAAGCGGCCCTTCCAGTTCTGGTGGTTGTCGATCTTGCCGTCGCCGAGTAGTCCGAACAGCCGATCCACGTCATCGTCACTGATCGCGCGTCGGAGGCCGACGCCGTCGACGTTCGCAACAGGCACGAGCACGGTGGTGTCGTTGGCCACGATCCGAAGATGGTAGAAACCGCATGTGGTACCGAGGATCGTCTTCTCCTCGATCCGCTCCACGATTCCAAGACCATGATTCGGGTAGATGACCTTGTCGCCGACTTCAAATGTCACGGTTCCCCCTGTTAGGAGCGCTGGATGGTAGGCCGATAGAGTGCCGGCAGTTCAATCAGTATAGCCCACGCCGTACAAGCCGACAACGACGGAAACCGCGAAAACGGGCTGTTTTCGCGAGGTTTCGCCCCTCTCTGCGCCCTGATGTGCAGCGTCGGCTGTACGTATGGCTGGGCTCTGCCGTGGCGCTTGGTCGATGGCGCTAATTGCTTGGCAGGCGACGCTTTTGACGCGAATCTGGACAGTAACCTGGCTTCCCGGAAACTGGACCGCCAGGGTGAGCGCCTCCCCTGGCAGCTCGGCCAGACTTTCGTACGACATCAAATCACCGTAAGGACCGGACCAGTTGGCCGGAACCCGCGCGGTATACTGCTGTTCGCCTCCCTTGCCGGAGTGGTGAAACTGGCAGACGCGCGGGACTCAAAATCCCGTGACCTTCGGGTCGTGTGGGTTCGATTCCCACCTCCGGCACCAACGTTGTCCGCATCGACACCGGCGCGGGTCTTGCTCCACGTGTCATCAAGGTCCATCGGTGCCGGACTTCCGGCACGTTCGCGGGAGGCGCCATGTCCCACGCAATGGCCCGCCGCCGTCCTGCCCTCCACTCCAGGCTGGAACAGGAGTCGAACGGTTCTCCAGTCGGCCTGCTGCCGTACCTGCGTTCGGGGCTCGGCAGGACGGCACTCACGGTCCCGCTCATCTACTCGCTGCTCCTGCCGCTGGCGCTGCTCGACCTGTGGGCAACGCTGTACCAGTGGACCTGCTTCCCGGTGTACGGGATCGGTCGGGTCCGTCGACGGGACTACCTGATCCTCGACCGCCACCGGCTCCCGTACCTGAACGCACTGGAGAAACTCAACTGCGGCTTCTGCGCGTACGCGACTGGCGTCCTCGGATACGTCCGCGAGATCGCCGGACGCACGGAAGCCTACTGGTGTCCGATCACGCATGCCCGGCCGGTGAGGGACACGCATGCGCACTATCGGGACTTCTTCGACTACGGGGATGCGGCAGGCTACCGGCACGGGCTGATGCCCCTTCGCCGGGGCCTGGGACGGCAGCGTCCCGGGTCACGATGAACCTGGGAGACGCAATCAGCCGTACATCGGCCACAGGCGGATTGCCGCGAGCAGGGCGAACATCCGAGAATGACCCGTCAGTCGATAGAGTCGATACCGCGTGCGCATGGAGCCGGGCCTCCGCGCGCAGTATAGGAACGGCTCGGCTGTCCACGATGTCGGAGATCGTCTGATTCGAAAATATCGATCGTGCCAGGGCTTGACTCTTCGGCCGACGATCCGCGGACTGTCGTAAGACTTCCGGGAATGTCAGGGCGCGG
>WBZO01001068.1_pt1 | contig 47513 bp, 43 predicted proteins | sample 5204261 | NCBI WGS metagenome assembly WBZO01 (sample SAMN12412400, study PRJNA552823) | activated sludge metagenome | isolation source: activated sludge from anammox sidestream of wastewater treatment plant... | place: USA: North Carolina | collected 2017-09
GTCACGGCCGGCCCGAACGACACGGTGGAGACGCTCGCCCAGCGCATGGCGGGCGGCGAGCACGCGGTCGAACGCCTGCGCGTGCTCAACGGGCTCGACGCGAACGACAGGCTCAAGCCCGGCGACCGCGTGAAGATCGTGGTGGAGTGAGGGGCTTCCGGATCACTCCGAAGCGTCGTCCACGTCGCCCGGCGCCTCGTCGAGCAGCCGCGCAACCAGGTCGTCGATATGCTGCGCGATGCCGGATTCGGTCAGCGCGTCGCGGATGAGCTTGCGCGCGCGCTGAAACTTCACGGTCTCGGGCAGTTCGAAGGCGGCGGCGATGCGCTCCGCTTCGGCGGCGGAAGCGGCCAGCTCGTTGTGCAGCGGCTGTGCGGTGTCGAAACGCGGGATGGGCAGCGTGAATATGACCTTGTCGAAATCGCGCGCGCCCCATTGGCCGCGCGACTGCAACGAAGCCACGCGCGATCGCGCGGTCTCACTATTGAGAATTGCGGCCAGGTAAGTCGCCTCCGCAGCGCTGGCCGGCGCAAACCAGTATAACTTGTGGTCAATGACTGAATTGTCTCTGACCACAGACGCCGCAGGCAACGTTCCTGCCTTCGCATACACAACGCGAAGCTGCGGAATAGGAAACTGTGCGCCCAATTCATTGTGGTAGTTCCATCGGTCGACCAGCGTCATCGATCCGCTTTCCGCGTTGGTGTTCCAGATCGCCTCCGCGGCTGACATCCAGCCGTGCAAGCCTGCATAACCTCGATTGGCCGCCGCTTCCGCATCCAGCACCGCCCCTTGCGCCGTCACCGGCACCACGCCCTCGAACGGGCGCCACACGCGATAGGGCAGGATGCTTTCCCCCAGCAGCACCGGATGCAGGAATTCCGTCTCGACGCGATGCTCCACGCCGGGCAGCGATTTCCACGGCTGCTTTTCCTGATTGTTGCGGCGGCTTGCGACAAAGGGCGCCGTCGGATCGCCGCCGAGCCGCCCCAGACTCTTTCGCTCGACCAGACACAGCATGCGCGGCACCAGCGTCGCACCCTGCCGGAAGGATTTCCGGTAGGCCGAGCCGCCCGTGAACCGCCCTTCCGCCGGCTTCGGCGCGTTCTCCTGCACCGTCAGAACGGCATCCGCGATGGATTCCGTGGCATCGCGCATCGGCAACTGACCGGAATAGGCTGTCACCTCGTCGGGCAGCGCCTTGCCGGTGGCGCGGCGGCGGCCGAACACGACGCAGGAGGGGATCGGGAACAGCGGCTGCAGATCGTCGTTCATCGTCCAGGCATCGTCCCAGGCGATCCTCGCGCTGGCGAAGGAGCCGGTTCGAAATTTCTCGAACTGTCCGCGCGTCAGCGCCGCGAGCGGCAACACGAAGGCGATGCGGCCGCCGGAGCGGAGGTAAAGCGCGGCCGCGCGCACGGTGAACAGCGCGGCAAGATCGTTCTGCGTTGCGAACTTGCCGCCGACATAGACCCGCTCGGCATTCGCCAGCTCGCGAAACCGCTTCTGCAGATCGTCGCTCATGTGCCGGAATGCGACCCATGGCGGATTGCCGACGACGATGTTCGCCCAGCCGGCGCCGAAAGACAGCGCCAGCGGGCGCGACAGGTTGCGTGCGACATAAGTCCACACCGAATCCCGCCCCTGCCGGCACAATTCGTCGAAGGTAGCGTAAGTCGCGACCATCTCGCGCACGCCTTCGCCTTCCGCCTTGGTCATATCGCGCTTGGTGTGCTGTTCGACCTCGCGCTTGAACGCCTGCTCGATCTGCCGCGCCGTCATCCCCTGTTCCGAGCCCTGCCGCATGCGCGCGACCAGTTTGTCGAACAAATGGATGTCCTTGCAGAAGATTTCCGGAAACTTGAGGTCGGTGCCTTCCGGCGGCGGCGGCACGCGGATTATCAGTTCCTTCAGATGCATGGTCGTCGCGGTGGACAATTGCAGCGCATCGCCGAGATAGACGGGGATCGACAGCGGTCCGGCGCGCTGTGCGATGACGGGCGCGAGCGCCAGCAGATAGGTGACGCGCGCGATGATCACCGCAACCGGATGAATATCCATTCCGGCGATATGGTTCGTCGCCTCCTGCGCGCGCAGCGCCTCGTCGAGTCCCGCTTCTTCCGCCTCTTTGATGAAATTGCGAATGGCGTGAAACAGGAAGGTGCCCGAACCGCAGGCCGGATCGAGCACGCGCTGCTCGATCGGCCGCTCCACCGCGTGCCGCACGATTTTCGCCGCCAGCCAGTCCGGCGTATAGTATTCGCCCAGCCCGTGCCGCTCCTCACGGTCAATCAGCGACTCGTAAAGAATCTTGAGAACGTCGCTTTCGACCTGATCGAGCCGGAAGCGGCGCACATGTGCGAGAATGCGGCGAACGAGCGCTTCGCCCTCCGGCTCCGCCACCACCCAGTCGAAGAAATCGCTTTCCGCCGCGCCGAAAATGCCGGCCGCCTCGAAGGCCGCGCCCGAGAGCACGTGTCGCGGATTGTCGTCGCGCAGACCGAGCACGGCGAGGGCAATTGCCTTGGCAACGATCACCAGAAAGGTGTGCTGAAAGAACAGCGCGTCGCTCTCGACCTCGCGGCCATAGACCAGCTTCAGGAGCTGTGCCCATAACTGCCGTTTCAGTGCGACAGCAGGATCATCCTTCAGCCTGTCCCAAAGCGCACGAAGCCCATCATTCGCGCGCCGAAACGCAACCGAGTCCTGGCCAAGCTCAAGGCGTATCGTGACCGGATCCGGCGGCAGCGAACTCTTGAGCGCCACGGCGCCGTCGAGCCAGGCGAGAAAGATTTCGGCTTTATCGGGATCGAGCGTCGTGTCTTTCAGCTTGACGAGCTGATCGCCGCTGCGCTCGAACACGACCCATTTGAGGCCGTCGGATGCGATGCCGACGAAACGTTCGCCCTCTTCACGCTCGCGGTCGGCGAGATAGTCCGGCATGCGCCGGACGACGTCGTCCCATTCCTGATCGAGATTACGTTTGGCCTCGAACACGGTGCGCCCGATCAGGGCGTCGAGACGACCGCGCACCTCGGGAACCCGGCGCTCGAAATCGAGCGCGCCGACCTCGACGCCGAACTCCTCGACCAGGAGCTGGCTGAAATACGACTTGACCTCGTCATGGCCCGGCCGGGTGGCGAAGTGGCGCAGCAGTTCGCGGGTACGCGGATTGTCCGACAATGTTGGCCTCAGTTTCGGGCAGCGCGGGACGGGATGTCTATAACCGAATTTCGTTGATAACGGCCCTGAAGGCCCCGACTCATGTTAACCACTCAAGCTGACTACGATATCGAGATTATGGGTTGAACCTCCGGCAAGCCATGGCACGCTCAAATCAACAAGACCTGTTCGGACCCGATCCGCAAGCGGAGCTGTTCACATCCGACGCGGCTCCTCCGGCTTATCGGCCGGACCCCGACAAGGTCAGAGCGCGTCTATATAAAATATTGGCCGAAGCGCGCGCGGCAGAAAAGCTGCCTTGGGATCGGGACCAGTTGCTCATTTACCGCACCATTTTTCCGCAGATGACGGGCTGGTTGCCTGAGGAAGAAGGCGCGCAACTCAGGTTCGCGTTCGATGCAGAAATGGCGCGACTGAAGGCGGCATAATCATCCGCGTTGTCTGCCGGTCATCGCGGCTCCATTTCTCGATAAATTGCCGGGACGTCAGGCACGCAGCGGTACCAAGGGATTGGCCGTTCGTCATACTCCCGCCCCAATCTAGGATTATATTCATATTTGTCTCATCCCTTGAGGGGACGCTCTGCAGGGCGCTGCTTGGCGGGGGTGGGTGCGGCGCCCGCGTCCGTGCCTCGCCGGCATGGCCCCGGGCTGCATCGGGGCTCCGCCCGGGACCACTACGGGTCCCCGCCGGGAGCCGGCTGACCGTTGCGGGCCTTCCGCCCGCCCGGAATGCGCGGCCCGATGCAGGAGTGAAGACGCCGCGGTGGAGCGCCGCGAGGCGCCCGCGCGCGCCTGGCGCGTGCGGACAGATCAATGCTGGTGCGCCGCGCGGCGCTCCGCCACCCCTCGCTCAAGGCGAGGGCCGGGACGACCGGCGCACCCGGCGCCGCGACAAAGAACACGGGCGCGCCCGCACGCCCGCAGCGGGGAAGAGGCGAGGCTCCGGCTATTTGACTTTCGAAGAGGGGACGAGACATGCAGGCTCATGCCGCGGCGCTGCGGAGCGCCCCGCGTTCGGCCGGAACGACGAATCGGGGCCGAAGACAAAAACAATGCATCACACGCCAGACGGAAACGGTACGCCGCCCGCGGGTGCGCAAACAAAAAGCCCGGCGTTTCCGCCGGGCCTGAAAAACCTTGAAAACGGTGCGGCGCTCAGGCCGCCTCTTCCTCGACGTCGGCGGCTTCGTCACCGGCCTTGGCCGGGCCGCGGCGCGGGCCCTTGGCGAGCGCGGCCTCGATCTCCTTCACCGCTTCCGTCTCGGTGATGTGCTGCACCGCCGAGATTTCGCGCGACAGCCGGTCGAGCGCCGCCTCGTAGAGCTGGCGTTCGCTGTAGGACTGTTCGGGCTGCGTCTCCGACCGGTAGAGATCGCGCACCACTTCGGCAATGGCGACGATGTCGCCGGAATTGATCTTGGCTTCGTATTCCTGCGCGCGGCGCGACCACATGGTGCGCTTGATGCGCGCGCGACCCTTCAGCGTCTCGAGCGCCTTCTTGACCAGCGCCGGCTCGGCCAGCTTGCGCATGCCGACGGACGCGATCTTGGCGGTCGGCACCCGCAGCGTCATCTTGTCTTTCACGAAATTGATCACGAACAGTTCGAGCTTGGCGCCCGCGACCTCCTGCTCCTCGATCGCCAGGATCTGGCCGACGCCGTGAGCCGGGTAAACAATGTATTCGTTGGTCTTGAAGCCCTGACGTTGGGTCGTCTTCTTGCTGGTAGTCATTCCAGAGGTCGCTCCTTCACCGGCCGGTTTCGGTCGGCTCGTTGTCTTGGCTACGGGAGCCCCACGGCCGGAAAGCCGCGAGACCTGCGATGTCCGCCGACCGGCGGCAGAGGCCGTTTTGGTCCGGCGGCCGGCGCCGGAGCCCTGGGACTTGCCACGCCGGTTCGCACCGGCACTCTTCTTCGATCGATGACGCGATTTTTCAGCCACTGCTCGCGCGTGGAAACTCTCACGCCCTTCTATTTGACGGTTCCCTCCGGAACGGGCCCGAAAAAATAGGCTCCCCGCGGGGAGCGCTCCGGTTATGTCGTTCCAGTACAACCTGTATATCACATTTTCCGCAAAAATCAATGTGTTAAGGGCGCACGGGAGCCCTGCTCCGGCCCCGCTCACGCCCTTTTGCACCGGGCAGTTAAAAACCCCCGGATTTCAGGCCTTCAATTGCGCCTTCCGGGTTCATCAATCGCCGGCCGGCCGGTCACCGGCCCCCGGCTGGGCTTCAGTCGCCGGTCCCCGGCTTGGATGAAAAATGCTTCTCGAACTTGTCCGGCACGCCGTCCCATTCCTTGGCGTCGGGCGGCGTCTCCTTCTTGGCCGTGATATTGGGCCAGGTCTTCGAATATTCGGCGTTCAGCGCTAGCCACTTTTCGGAACCCGGTTCGGTGTCGGGCTTGATCGCCTCGGCCGGACATTCGGGTTCACACACGCCGCAATCGATGCACTCGTCCGGATGGATGACCAGCATATTCTCGCCCTCGTAGAAACAGTCCACGGGGCAGACTTCCACGCAGTCCATGTACTTGCACTTGATGCAGTTCTCGTTGACGACGTAAGTCATTCTGACAATCCGGACGCTGGTCCCGCAAAGGACGAGTACGCACGCATAGTGGGGAAGCCGCGCTCCCTAACGCAAGGCAAGGGGTTGCGCAAGCGACGGCCCGGCCGGCAGCGGACGAACCGCGATTCCACATATATGGCCTGCGTGCCACCTGCGCGTTTACCGGTCATTGTAATCGGTCAATTTTTCCAGTGCCCGCCGCTCGCGCTTGGTCGGCCGGCCGGCGCCCGCCGCGCGCTGAAAGGCAGGCGGCGCGGCGTCCGCGCCCTTGGCCGCTGCGGCCGGAACCGGCGTCAGATCCTCGTACAAAGCCGCCGCATCGCGTGCGGAACCGCGCCGCTCGCAGAAGCCGACAACCTTGAGGATACGCACGCGATCCAGTGCAAGGGTAAGAACGTCGCCGGCCCGCACAAGCTTGCTCGCCGCCGTGATCCGCGCACCGTTGACGCGCACGCAACCCTGATCTGCAAGCGCCGCGGCCGCGGTGCGGGTGCGCACCGCGCGCGCATGCCAGAGCCATTTGTCGATGCGTTGACGGTCCAGGGTCGCGCGCAGCCGCCGGGGCGGCCTCCCTCAGGGCTCCTTGCCGCCGCTTTCCAGCTGGGCCTTGAGCGCGGCGAGCTTGGCGAACGGAGAATTGGGATCGGGCTGCCGCTCCGGCCGCTCGCGACGCTCCTCGAAGCGGGGCTTGCCGTGACCGTGCCGCGGCGGACGCCCGCCCTCGGCGCGGTGCGGACGCTCGTGACGTTCATGCGAACGCTCGTGACGCTCCGCGCGCTCGCCGCGCTGCGGCCTGCGGCCGCCGCGCGGACGCCGGTGCTCGCGCGCGCCCGCTTCCGCACCACCCGCTTCGGTGGAAGCCGCTCCGTCGGCCGCCGCGTCCGCAGCGGCAGGCGATTGCTGCGCGGATGCCTTGCCGTCAGATGTCTTGCCGTCAGCGGCTGCGCCGCGACCGAATCTGCGGCGGTTGCGCTCGCGGCCTTCCACGCGGCCGGGCCGCCAGACTTCGATGAATTCCTCTGCCGGCTTTGCCGCGGCATCGGCGCCGTCGGCCTGTTGCGGCAGTTCGGACGCGCTTTCGTCCGCGACGTTCGCGACCGGATCGGCCGACAATTCTTCGGCCGGTGGCGGTTCCTGCGGTTCGGCGACAGGGGCAGCCGGCGGCTCGGGCTGCGTAAGCCCCATGGCGGCAGCCACTTCGGCGGCAGAGAGCTCGCTCGGCGCGGGCGTCGGTTCGGCGGCGCTCGCGGGCGCGAGTTCGGCGGCGCTCTGCGGCCCCCCCGGCTCGTCAGCCACGTCGGCTGCGGGCTCGACCGCAGCACTTTCGGCGGCCAGCGCTGCGGCCTCCGGTTCGGCAGTCGGCGCTGTGGCCTCCGGCGGCTTGGGCCGCCGGTCCATCCGGTAGCCGAGCGCGCGTAGGATCGAGGCGAAGTCCTCGCCTGAGGATCCGACCAGCGAGGTCATGTTGACGGTGACGGTGAAGCCACGTCCGTCCAGCGCGCCCGCGGGCTTCACGCCGGGGGAATTCTCCCGCCACGCGAGTGCGGGGCGGATCAGGTCGGCGAGACGCTCCAGGATATCGACGCGCACGGCACGCTCGCCGCAAACGCGATAGCCGGCGGCGCGATAGAGCGCCCTGGCGATCTCCTTGTTGACGGGAATCGACGTGCGGCCGCTGGCGGCGAGCTGCTGGATATCGTCGAGGCCGCGCAGTTCGCCGCTATTGTCCTTGAGCGCGAACAATTGCGTGGCGAGCGCGCGCGGGGCCGGCTTGAGCAGCGCCGGCACATAGATGTGGTAAGCGCCGAAACGCACGCCGTACTTGCGCAACATGGCGCGGGCGGTCTGGTCGAGCGCCTTGACCTCCTCGGACACTTTCTGGCGTTCGAGCACGCCGAGCGCTTCGACAAGCTGGTAGGCGACGCCGCGCGCGATGCCGGTGACGTCCTCGGCTTTGGAAATCTCGACCAGCGGGCCGAGCAGCTTCTGGATATGAGCGCCGATCCACAGGTCGAGGCGCGCCTGCGCGGCGTCGCGCGCCGGGCCGGTGAGCTGCTCGTCGGCGAGAATGCGCACGCGCGGCCGCAGGATATCCTCGCCCGCCACGACGACGCCGACCACATCGCCGGTCCAGCGGACATGGTTGTCGAGAGTGAGCGCGAACTGCTCGTCGGGCGCCTGCGACAGACGGGTCGCGCGCGCCTCGATTTCCCCGGCGAGCGCCTTCTGGGCGACGGCATGCAGGGCCTTGGCCTCCGAGCCGCCGGCCGACGCATCGGCCACGAAACGGAATCCCTCGAGACGGCCGACGATGTGCCCCTCGACCGTGACTTCACCGGTTTTCGAAATTTCACTGTCCAATGTCGTGTTCTCTCGCAGACGCCGCATTAGCACGCTGGTGCGGCGGTCGACAAAGCGTGCGGTGAGGCGCTCATGCAGCGCATCGGACAGCTTGTCCTCGACGGCGCGCGCAACCCCTTGCCAGTGCTCCGGGTCCGACAACCAGTCAGGCCGGTTGGCAACAAAGGTCCAGGTCCGAACATGCGCGATCCTCGTCGAGAGCGTATCGATGTCACCGTCGGTGCGGTCCGCCTGAAGCACCTGACGGGCAAACCAGTCGGTGGGGATTTTACCCTCACGCATCAGGAAACCATAGAGGGTGGTCACCAGTTCCGCGTGGTTGGCTGGGGCGATTTTGCGGTAATCGGGGACCTGACAGGCGAGCCACAGCGTCTCGACCGCCGCGCGCCCGGCCGCCAGCTTGCGGATCGCGTCGTCGCGCGCGGCGTGTTCGAGGACGAGGATGTCCTCGGCAACCGGCGCGCGTGCAAGCCCCTCCTCGGCCGGCACCATGGCCAGCGACGCCTGCAGGGCGCCGATCGAGCCGAAATCGAGTTCGGCATTGCGCCATTGCAGGACCTTCAGGGGTTCGAAGGAATGCGATTCCAGCCGGCGCACGAGCTCGTCGTCGAACGGCGGACAGCGGCCGGTCGTCCCGAACGTGCCGTCATGGGTCGCGCGGCCGGCGCGGCCGGCGATCTGCGCCAGCTCGGCGGGATTGAGGTTGCGATACTGATAGCCGTCGAACTTGCGGTCGGAGGCGAACGCGACGTGATCGACGTCGAGGTTGAGGCCCATGCCGATGGCGTCGGTGGCGATCAGGTAATCGACGTCGCCCGACTGGAACAGCGCCACCTGGGCATTGCGGGTACGCGGCGACAGCGCGCCGAGCACCACCGCGGCGCCGCCGCGCTGACGCCGGATCAGTTCGGCGATGGCATAGACCTCGTCGGCGGAGAACGCGACGATGGCGGAGCGGCGCGGCAGCCGCGTCAGCTTCTTGTCGCCGGCATAGGTCAGCATCGACAGGCGCGGACGCGAAATGATGTTGGCGCCCAGCAGGAGCTTCTCGACCATCGGGCGGATGGTCGCCGCGCCGAGCAGCAGCGTCTCCTCGCGGCCGCGCCGGTTGAGCATGCGATCGGTGAAAACGTGGCCGCGCTCGAAATCGGCGGCGAGCTGCACCTCGTCGATCGCAAGGAAGGCCGGATCGATGTCGCGCGGCATCGCCTCCACGGTCGCAACCCAGAAGCGTGGATTGGGCGGCTTGATCTTCTCTTCGCCGGTGATGAGAGCGACGGATTCAACGCCGACCTTCGCGGTAACCTTGCCATAGACCTCGCGCGCCAGAAGACGCAGCGGCAGGCCGATCATGCCCGACGAATGCGCGACCATGCGCTCGATCGCCAGATGGGTCTTGCCGGTATTGGTCGGGCCGAGCACCGCGGTCACGCCGCTCCCGCGCGCGCGGGCATCGGGGCGTGCGCCCGACGAGAAGGAAATGGCCATCAGCAGTCCGGACGTCTCGGGAAAAAGTCCGCCTCTTGCGCCGGCAGGCGATATCCTGGCCGCAGATGGGGGCTCGTACGCTGCGATTCCATGCCGTCCTGTATCACAATGCGACGCCGGAGGCGGGAATCGCGGCGGTGTTGTTAAGCTGTGGAACGAGTCTGGAACGAATCGCGCCCGAATCGCTGACTCGCGCGGCGTCGGCGTTCGTTCCCGCCAGATATATAGGGCCGGCAGGACGGCAACCACAATATGCGGGAATCGCAGCACTCTCGACGGCGCGATCCGGCGCGGAAATCGTTAATGTCGGGAAAGAGTCCATTCGCGGAAGAGTCAAGGCCGGGATAGCGGGGGTTGTGGGGATAATTGGCCCGTGCGCGACCGGACACGGGCCGGCTATTGCACGGTGATGCTCGCCTTGGACGGCAGCGGCCTGACGTTGAATTCGGTGGCTTCGAGCACGCCGAGGCCGAGCGGGGTCGGCACCGAGAAGCGGAACGGCGCCAGCACCCGCGTGCCGGCGACCGGAGCGAGCCAGACCTCCATGTCGCGCAACGCGGTGAGGTATTTGATCGCGGCGCGCTCGGGCACGTGTCCCGCCACCGGCGAAAAATAGACCGCGCAGACGACGACCGGACCGACATAGCCGAGCTTGGGCTTCACGCTGTCCATGCGCTTGAACACGAAGTCGAGGTCGTAGCGCAGGCTGCCGTCGAACACCGCGAGGTTGCGGTTGCAGGCCTCGGCCAGAAGCGTGTCGCCGTTGCCGCGCACGCTCACCAGCGAGGCGGTCATGGGATCGATGACATTGCGGCGATGGCTCTCGGTGAGCGGGATCGCCCGCGACGGCCATTTCTTCTCCGGCGTATGGACGACGTCCTTGACGTTGCCGCCGCCGAGCGTCATCTGCACTTCCTCGGTGCGCTTGTCAGTAGTCACCGACACCGAATAGCTCGCTGGCACGAGATTGCCGGAGACGATGGTGCCGCGGGCGGAGCCCGAGCCCTGGCCGCCGGTAAACACTTTCACGAGGCCCGTGGTCGCCCCGCTCGCCGACGCCACGTATTGATTGCCGGAAATATCGACGAACCAGGTGCCCTTGCCGAGAGGAATGCCGGCAAGGCTCGCCGCGTAGCGGGCCTCGAGCCGGGCCTGGGCAAAGGCCCCGCTCCCCTGCGCGTCGATCGCGGCGAGCGCGAGCAGGCCGGCCAGCGCGGCCAGGGGCCGCCATCGCGACATTCGAACGCCGATCACGTCGGGACCTGCCTTTCTGGGCCGGGAATTCCTGCCAGCGCGCCGGGCGGCGCCCGGCGCCGGCCCTCAATCGACTGGTAAGATTATCATTCTTTGATCGAGCCGGATTGCGCCGTTTGTGTGGTTCCCGCCCCGGCCTCCTCCGGGCCCCGCGCTTGACGGTCCGCGCCCCCCTCTCTATACGTCCGCGGTCTCACGCAGAGATCGGCCGTCGCGCCGGGCCCCCTCGGGGTCCGGAATTGCAGAAAATTCGAGGATTGAAGCCATGTCGCGCAAGTGCGACCTGACCGGAAAGTCGGCACAGGTTGGCCACAAGGTCAGCCACTCCAACCGCAAGACCAAGCGGCGGTTCCTACCGAACCTGGTGAATGTCACGCTGCAGTCGGACGCGCTCTCGCAGTCCGTCAAGCTGCGCATATCGGCCAATGCGCTCAAGAGCGTGGACCATCGCGGCGGCCTCGACGCCTTTCTGATCAAGGCCAAGGACGCCGACCTGTCGCCCAAGGCGCTCGAGATCAAGCGCAAGCTCGCCAAGAAGCTCGCCGCGGTCTGACGCCGCGCGTCCGCAGACCCCGCCCCCGCGCTCAGCGATCGATCAGCGCGAATTGCAGCAGCAGCGTGCGCTGGATCAGCGAGAAATTGTCGTCCGACACGAGCGTCAGGATGGTCTCGCCGTTCGTCGCGCGGTGGACGCTCAGGCCTTCCATATTGTCGATCTGGTAGCCGAGATCAGCCTCGATCAGCGCCGGCCCGTCAAGCAGCGCGCCCGGCCGCACCGAAGCAAGCGCAACGCGCCGGATCCGCATCGCAACGCCGCTGCGCCAGGTGAAGAAGCGCTCGAGCAGCAGGAGTTCGCCTTCCGGCGTCAGTGCGCAATCGACGATATCGAAGTCGTTCTTGCGCTTGACGGTGAATTCGCCCGGCATCTTGCCGCCGATCAGGAAGCCGCGCACGTTGCCGGCGGCATCGAGCCCGCGCTCGGATACCGCGATCAGCGCACCGCCCAACGGGCCCGCCTTCGGCGCCGCCAGCAGACATTCGACGCCCCGGTTGGCCGGCAGTTTCGCGAATGCCGCCGGCACCGGAAGCGGCGTCCCGCGCGCGGCAAAGCCGTTCCTGGCAAAATCGAACCGCACGATCTGGTGCACCCGTTCGATGCCGACATAGAGCGCGCCGCCGTCCTCGGCGAGCGCCTCGGTATCGTACCAGCCGCGGTCGGCGAGCGGCTTGCCGTCGGCCCCCAGCATCGGCGCCATGGCCGCATCGGCGATGCCCGCGGGCGCACCGTCGTGATAGACGATGCGTCCGCGCAGCCAATAGGCCTTGTCGGTCACCGCAATGAAGTGCGCGCCGTCGGGTCGTACGCGGATCGCCGACAGCCCGCCGAAATTCCTCTCCGAGGACGACAATTGCAGCCCGCCGCGGAATTCGAGCGCGCCGAATTGCCGGCGCTGCGGATCGCGCGGATCGAAACTGTCGATCACCGATACGGTAATGCTGATCGCCGTCTCGGCGCGGCCCGGCGACATCGGTCCGGCGACGAAGGCCGCGAGGACCAGAACGACGGCGGCCGCTCGCCGCAGCGCAACGGCCCTCAAGCGTGCAGCCTCCGCCGCACGCCGCGTTGCGGTTCCGCCGAGACGGCGTGCTCCTCGAACAGTTCCGCGAGCTTCTCGGTCATCGCGCCGCCAAGCTCCTCGGCGTCCACGATGGTGACCGCGCGGCGGTAATAGCGCGTCACGTCATGGCCGATGCCGATGGCGATCAGTTCGACCGGGGAGCGGGTTTCGATCTCCTCGATCACCCAGCGCAGATGGCGTTCCAGATAATTCCCCGGATTGACCGAAAGCGTCGAGTCGTCGACCGGCGCACCGTCGGAAATCATCATCAGGATGCGCCGCTGCTCGGTGCGCGCCAAAAGCCGCCGGTAGGCCCAGCTCAGCGCCTCGCCGTCGATGTTCTCCTTCAGCAGGCCCTCGCGCATCATCAGGCCGAGATTCTTGCGCGCGCGCCGCCAGGGTGCGTCCGCCGCCTTGTAGACGATGTGGCGCAGATCGTTGAGCCGGCCGGGATTGGGCGGCTTGCCGGCCGCGAGCCAGGCCTCGCGCGACTGCCCGCCCTTCCAGGCACGCGTCGTGAACCCGAGGATTTCGACTTTCACGCCGCAGCGCTCGAGCGTGCGCGCAAGAATGTCCGCACAGGTCGCCGCCACCGTGATCGGGCGCCCGCGCATCGAGCCGGAATTGTCGAGCAGGAGCGTCACCACCGTATCGCGGAAATTGGTGTCCTTCTCGCGCTTGAACGAAAGCGGATGCATCGGATCCACAATGATGCGCGAGAGCCGCGCCGGATCGAGCATGCCTTCCTCAAGGTCGAACTCCCAGGCACGGCTCTGCTGCGCCATGAGCCGGCGCTGCAGGCGGTTGGCGAGCCGTGCCACCACGCCCTGCAGATGAGAGAGCTGCTTGTCGAGATAGCCGCGCAGGCGGTCGAGTTCTTCCGGTTCGCAGAGATCCTCGGCCGCGATCTCCTCGTCGAATTTCGTGACGAAGGCGCCGTATTCCGGACCGCGCTGCTCGAGCGCGCCGCCGCGCGGCCGCCACGGCTCCGCCGGGGTCTCCGAATCGCCGAGATCGGCATCGTCGGCCATCTCGGTCGAAGGCGCGTCGAGTGCCTCGGCCGACACATCCTGCTGCTTCTCCTCGGAGCCTTCGACCTCGTCGAGGCTCATGCGCTGCATTTCGTCGCCCTCATCGGCGTCGCCCTGGTCGCCGGATTCGTTCTGCTGCTGCTCTTCGCTGCCCTCTTCGGACTGATCCTCGTCGTCGGCCTCGGCGCTGCGCTCCTCGCCCATGTCGAGCGCGTCCAGCAGATCGTGGATGGCGTCCCCGAAGCGGCGCTGGTCCTCGATCAGATGGCCGAGCCGGTCGAGGCCGCGGCCGGCCTTCTCCTCGATCACCGGACGCCAGAGATCGACGAGCTTCTTCGCCGCCGGCGGCGGCGCCTGGCCGGTGAGCCGCTCGCGCACCATCATGGCGACCGCTTCCTCGACAGGTGCATCGGCCTGGTCGGTGATGTCGTCGAACTTGCCGCGGTGGAACTTGTCGTCGAGCATGGCCGACAGGTTGCCGGCCACGCCGGTCATGCGGCGCGCGCCGATCGCCTCGACACGCGCCTGCTCGACCGCCTCGAACACCGCGCGCGCGAGCTGGCCGCCCGGGACGAGCTTGCGATGCACCGCCGGATCGTGACAGGCGAGCCGCAGGGCCATGGCGTCGGCATGGCCACGCACGATCGCGGCTTCCTGCAGGGTCAGCTTGCGCGACGGCTCCGGCAGGCGAGCCTTGCCGCCGGCAAGCCCGGGACGTTCGGCGGCGTAGGTGACCTCAAGATCGGGCTTCTTGGCCAGAGCCCGCAGACAGCCGGTGACGGCCCGCTTGAAAGGCTCGTTCGGGGCCTCGCGGGGCGACGATCTGGGCTTGATGTTCGAGGTCATGGCTTGAGCGTACTGGAGCGATTATCGGACACCCGCGTGCGGAGGCAAGGCATTCTGGCCCCTGGTCGCGGCCGCATTGGGGCGCGGCGGGGCCACGCCCATCGATACATAGACGCTCATCAAGCCCTCGACACCGATATCGGCCGGCTCGATCCATTCGGACGGGACATAGACAAGGCCGCCGCCGACCGGCACCGGCGCGGACGGCACGAGGATCGCGTGATAGGCCGCGCCGTTGAGCAGGACCGGCTCGCGGCTGGGCAGCAGCGCGAGCACCGCCGCGCCGCCCTTGCCGCCGAAATAGCACCAGACCGGGCTCATGCCGCGCAAACCGTCACGATCCTTGTAATCGACCACGTCGACGAAACGCTTGGTGAGGTCATAGATGTTGCGCACGAACGGAATGCGCCCGATGAGCGAATCGAGCAGCGCCGAGAACTGGCTGCGCATGCGCGATTCCACGATCACACCCATCACGTAGATCACGAACAGGAGGATGGCGATCCCGATCAGGTAGGCGGCCCATTCCGATGCCGACAGGCCGAGGCCGAGCATCGTCAGGAATTGGCCGACCGCGCTGTGCGGTCCGAGATAGGCGAGTACGAAGGTGCCGAACCACACCACCAGGATGACCGTGATTGCCAGCGGCAGCAGGACCAGCAGGCCGGCCAGCAATGTGCGCACGATATAGGTCATCCAAAGGCCCCTGCCCTGCCGCGACCCCCGCGTTCACGGCGCCACGTTCGTCGCTGCGAAGCTCCGGCCGCGTCGATCAGGTCAACGCGACATTGACCGTGGATTCGGGCAGCTCGACGCCGAAGCAGCGCTGATAGAATTCGGCGACGATCGGACGCTCCAGCTCGTCGCACTTGTTGACGAAGGTCACGCGGAAGGCAAACCCGACATCAGCGAAAATATCGGCATTCTCGGCCCAGGTGATCACCGTACGCGGGCTCATCACCGTGGACAGGTCGCCGTTCATGAACGCGTTGCGCGTGAGATCGGCGACGCGCACCATCTTGTTGACGATGTCGCGGCCTTCCGGGGTCCGGTAGTGCTTCGCCTTGGCGAGCACGATATCGACTTCCTTGTCGTGCGGCAGATAATTCAGCGTGGTCACGATCGACCAGCGGTCCATCTGGCCCTGATTGATCTGCTGCGTGCCGTGATAGAGCCCGGACGTGTCGCCGAGGCCCACGGTGTTGGCGGTGGCGAACAGGCGGAACGCCGGGTGCGGCTTGATTACCTTGTTCTGGTCGAGCAGTGTCAGCCGGCCCGAAGTTTCCAGCACGCGCTGGATGACGAACATCACGTCCGGCCGGCCGGCATCGTACTCGTCGAAGCATAGCGCGATGTTGTTCTGCAGCGCCCAGGGCAGGATGCCGTCGCGGAACTCGGTCACCTGCATGCCGTCACGGATCACGATCGCGTCCTTGCCGACCAGATCGACGCGGCTGATATGGCTGTCGAGATTGACGCGCACGCACGGCCAGTTGAGCCGCGCGGCGACCTGCTCGATATGGGTCGATTTGCCGGTGCCGTGATAGCCGGTCACCATCACGCGCCGGTTGCGCGCGAACCCGGCCAGGATAGCGAGCGTGGTCGGACGGTCGAACAGATAATCCGGGTCGAGGTCGGGGACATGGGAATCGGTTTCCGAGAAAGCCGGCACTTCCATGTCGCTGTCGATGCCGAATACCTGCCGCACCGACACTTTCATGTCCGGCAGGCCCGAGATTTCTTCTGTTGCGGTCGTCATTGTTGCTCCGTGGCCCCAGCCAAGCCGGAGCGCCGCCTTTTCTTTACGGAAAACGGATATGTCAGCCAACCTACCAGATAAGCGGGGCGGGAATAAACCCACGGCGCGCACCTGACAGATCAGCAAAATCCCACAGATTTCAAATAATTATAAGCTTGGATGACCTCGATCAGCCGGTCTTCGGTCGAGCGGTCGCCGCCATTGGCGTCCGGGTGGTGACGCTTCACGAGATCGTGGAATTTGGCCTTGATCTCGGCACGCGAGGCGCTCAGTTCAAGCCCCAAGGTATGAAATGCCTTGCGCTCCGCATTGCGGATCGTGCGCTTCTCCCGTTTGGCGGGACCCGCCGGTTCGGGCCGGCCATGGCCGCCCAGTTCGCGGAACATGGCGAAGGGATCGACGGCACCGTCGGCATAAAAACGGTTGGGATCGTCGTATTTGCCGGTCCCCATGCGCCAAGTCGGCCGGTGGCCGGTGATCGCGTCCTCCTGGTACTTGCGGACCGCGTCGTCGCTCATCCCCTCGAAAAAATTGTACGCTTGGTTGTACTCGCGCACATGATCAAGGCAGTAATTCCAGTGCTCCTGCTCGCGGCCGCGGCCCTTGGGCGCACGGTGGCCGCCCGCCTGGCGGCAGCCGGGCCATTCGCAGGCAGGAACCGCCTTGCGCGCGCGCCGATCCTGCTGCGGCTTGACGCGGATGCGATCGAAAAAGGGTGAGTCGAATTTCATCCGTGCGATTATGCGGACTTCACGCCGCCACCTTCAAGGCTTGACAAAGCGGTTCGCGCCACGATTGAGGACATGTGACGATTGACGCCGCCACCGGCCTGCCGATAACGGTTCTAGCCATGCGAACGAAAGACATCATCACAGAAAAGTTGACGGCCGCTTTCACCCCGATGCGCCTGTCCGTGCACGACGAATCGCACCTGCACGAGGGGCACGCCGGCCACCGGCCGGGCGGCCAGACCCATTACCGGATCTATATCGTATCCGAATCCTTCCGCGGCAAGTCGCGCCTCGCCCGCCATCGTATGATCAACGAGGCGCTGGCGAACGAGCTTTCCGGTAGCGTGCATGCGCTCGCCATCCACGCCTCCGCTCCGGGCGAGCCGGCCGCGACCGCGAACTGACAAACGCCGCTCCGGAAAGCGCGGCACGCCACCTCAGCGCGGCTCGGCCGGCGGACGCGGCCTGCGATCGAGCGCGGTGATGCGCAGGCCGGTGATGCGGTTGCGCGCCTTCTTGAGCACGCGGAACCGGAAGCCGTGGAAGGTGAAGCTTTGCCCGATTTCCGGGATCGAGCGCGCCTCGTGAATGACGAGGCCGGCGATGGTGGTCGCCTGCTCGTCCGGCAGATTCCAGTCCATCGCACGGTTGAGGTCGCGAATGGGCACCGACCCGTCGACATGGAACGACCCGTCGAGCTGCGCGCGCACGCCTGGAATCTCGACATCGTGCTCGTCGCTGATGTCGCCGACAATTTCCTCGATGATGTCCTCGAGCGTGACCAGGCCCATCACCTCGCCGTACTCGTCGACCACGAGCGCAAAATGGGTCTTGCGCCGGCGGAACGCCTTGAGCTGCTCGGCGAGCGGCGTGGTGTCCGGAACGAACCAGGGCGCGGTCATGATCGCACCGATGTCGACCCGGGCGGCCTCCCCGTCGACCGCCTGCAATGCGCGCAGCAGGTCCTTTGCGTGCAGCATGCCGATGATGTTCTCCGGTTTTCCGCGCCAGAGCGGCACGCGCGTGACCGGCGCCGCCAGCACGGCGCTGACGATGTCGGCGGGCGGATCGTCGGCATTGACGGTGATCATCTCGGTGCGGTGGATCATCACGTCGGAGACTTCCAATTCGCGCAGGTCGAGCACGCCGCCGAACATGTCGCGGTCGGCTTTCTCCACGCCGCCTTGCTTGTGGAAGAGATCGACCGTGCCGCGCAATTCCTCGCGCGGTGAAAGCACCGACAGGTTCTCGCCGATTCGGAATCCCATCAGGCGCAGAACCCGTCGCACGAACGTCTCGATTGCCGCCAGCAACGGCCGGAGCAGCGCAACGACGATCGCCATCGGGCGCGCAACCGCCAGCGCGACCCGGTCCGGCGCGTTGAATGCTGCCGTCTTCGGCAGGATTTCGGCGAACACGACCACGATCAGCGTCATCACGACGGTCGCATAGAGAATGCCGACATCGCCGAACGCCGACAGCATGATACCGGTCGCGAGCGTGGACGCCGCGATATTCACCGCGTTGTTGCTGAACAGGATTGCGCCGAGCAACCGCTCGCGCGAGGCCAGGAGGCGATTGACCAGCCGGGCGCGCGCATTGCCCTGCTTCTCCATGCGCGTCATCGCCGCCCGCGACGACGCCGTCAGCGCCGTCTCGCTGCCCGAGAAGAAAGCGGAGAGCAGCAGGCAGACGACGATGACAAGGACAACAATCCAGTCCTGGGCGGTCATGAGCCGGCGATTTTTTCTTCCAGAAAGGCGCGCACCTCCTGCGCGGCCACGTCGGAAGCAACGAAGCTTTGTCCGATGCCGCGCACGAGGATGAAGGTAAGCGCGCCGCGCCTGACCTTCTTGTCCTGCGCGATCAGGTCCATCAGTTCGCCGGTGCCGGGCTTGCGATCGAGGTCGGCGATCGACGACGGCAGGCCGACCGCGGCAAGATGGCGTGTCACGCGTGCGGCGTCCTGCGATGCGCACAGCCCCCTGCGGGCCGAAAACTCAAATGCCAGCGCCATGCCGATCGCCACCGCCTCGCCATGCAGCAGGCGATCAGAGAACCCGGCGGCAGCCTCGAGCGCGTGGCCGAAGGTGTGACCGAGATTGAGCAAGGCGCGGTCGCCGGTCTCGCGCTCGTCGTGCGCGACGATATCGGCCTTGCTGCGGCAGCTCACCGCGATCGCCCGCTCGCGCGCCGGTCCGCCGGCAAAGACATCCTGCCAGTTCGTTTCCAGCCAGGCGAAGAAATCCGCATCGCCGAGCAGCCCGTACTTGGCCACCTCGGCATAGCCGGCGCGGAACTGCCGCGGCGGCAGCGTGTCGAGCAATGCGGTGTCGGCGATCACCAAAGCCGGCTGATGGAAGGCGCCGATCAGGTTCTTTCCATGCCGCGAGTTGATGCCGGTTTTCCCGCCGACCGAAGAATCGACCTGCGCCAGCAGCGTCGTCGGCACCTGGATGAAATCGAGGCCGCGCCGCACCGTCGAGGCGGCAAAGCCGGCGAGATCGCCGATCACGCCGCCGCCGAGCGCGACGACCAGATCGTTGCGCTCGATGCGCGCGGCGATCAGTTCCTCGCAGACGCGCTCGAACGTCGCCATCGATTTCGAGCCTTCGCCCGGCGCGACCATCACCGTCGTCGCCTCGATGCCGGCGCCGGCAAGCGCGTGACGCGCGGCGGCAAGATGATGCTCCGCCACGTTCTCGTCGGTGACGATGGCCGCGCGCGCGCCGGGCCGCAGCACCGCCATGCGCGCACCGAGCGAGGCCAGCGTCCCGCGGCCGATGACGATGTCGTAGGCGCGCGCGCCAAGCGCGACGCGGATGATCGAGGAAGCGGAATTGCGTACGGGAGCCGTCATGATGTCATCTTGATTCTGGTCCGGTTGCCGTCACGGCGCGCGCCCGGGCACGATCTCGCACAGCCGCTCGACGATCTCGCCGACGATCACGTCGTGCAGCACGTCGCGCGACTCGATCGTGATGTCAGCCTCCGTATAGACGGGATAGCGGACATCGATAAGCTGGCGCAACGTGGCGGCGGGATCGGCGGTCTTGAGCATCGGGCGGTCGTTGCGCCGCCGGATGCGGCGCAGCAGCACCTCGAAATCGGCCCTCAGCCAGACTGAGATGCCTTTTTCGCGAATGAGCGCGCGAGTTGCCACGTTCATATAGGCACCGCCGCCGGTCGCCAGCACCTGCGGCCCACCCTCGAGCAGCCGCGCAATGACGCGTGCCTCGCCGGCGCGGAACTCCGCCTCGCCGTGGATTTCGAAGATATCGGGGATCGACATCCCGGCGGCCTGCTCGATCTCGCTGTCGGCATCGACGAACGGCAACCCGAGCCGCACGGCGAGCTTGCGGCCGACCGAAGACTTGCCCGCGCCCATCATCCCGATCAACACGATCGAACGATGACCGAGCGCCCGGATCAGCGCGGCCTCGACGGGCGGGAGTTCGGAAATATTGTGCAATACCGGGTCCGGCATGTTAAAAAATCGACCAGATTCACCCGACTAGTAGCGCAAAAGCGGCAGCAAGTCCCACCATGCCGACGCTGTTCCGATTCCTTGCCGTTCTCGGAATCATTGCCGGCCTGATCTACGGGGGCCTGTATGCGCTCGCAACCATGGTCGAGCCCGGGTCGCGCGAGATCACTGTAACGGTCCCCTACGACCGTTTCCACAAACAGCGATGAGCCGCGTGCCTGCCGCGGCCAAACCGGGACCGGAACGCACGTCCGACCAGACGCTGATCGCGCTTTTTCTCGACATGATCGCCGCCGAGCGCGGTGCTGCCGCCAATACGCTGCAGGCCTATGCCAACGATCTGGGCGGCTTTCGCGATCACCTGACCACTCAGAGCCTGACGCTGCAGAATGCCGGCAGCGAAGCGATCCGCGGCTACCTCGCGGAACTTGCCGGCCACGGCTTCAAGACCGCGTCGGTCGCGCGCAAGCTCTCGGCCATCCGCCAGCTCTACCGGTTCCTCTATGCGGAGGGGATGCGCGCGGACGATCCGGCGGCGATCCTGGAAGGTCCCAGACGCGGCCGCGCCCTGCCGAAATTGCTGTCGGTCGCAGACGTGCAGCGCCTGCTCGATACGGCCGCCGCACTGGCCGTGGACGAGACGAAATCGCCGCCGGAGCGGCTGCGCGCGGCGCGCCTGAACTGCCTGCTGGAAGTCCTCTATGCCACCGGCCTGCGCGCGTCCGAACTCGTCGCGTTGCCGGCCTCTGCCGCCAAGCGCGACCAGCGCATGCTGATCGTGCGCGGCAAGGGCGGCAAGGAGCGGCTCGTCCCGCTCAACGAATCCGCCCGCCGCGCGATGGCCGCCTACCTTCAGCTCTATCGCAATCTCGGGCACGGCGATCCGAAATGGCTGTTCCCGTCGTTTGGAGAGAGCGGCCATCTGACGCGCCAGCATTTCGCGCGCGAACTGAAACTGCTCGCCCAGTCGGCCGGGCTCGATGCGCGTAAGATCAGCCCGCACGTGCTGCGGCACGCTTTTGCGACCCATCTGCTGACGAACGGCGCCGATCTCAGGGTGGTCCAGACGCTCCTCGGCCACGCCGACATCTCGACCACGCAGATCTATACGCATGTCCTCGAGGAACGGCTGAAAAGCCTCGTTCGCGACCTGCATCCGCTCTCGGATGGTTAATATCCCGATTTTTCGCCAACCGTGCGCAGGTTGCTTGACTTGCGGACCGGTGAAAGGCCAGTTTCGCCGGCCCGGGCCAGGCCGGGCCGCTCATTCTGTGCCATGCGATCGATCCGCAGCTATCTCGATTTCGAAAAGCCCGTCGCCGAGCTCGAAGCCAAAGCCGACGAACTGCGCGCCGTGCAGTCCGATGGCGGAGAGGTGCAGGTCGAGGAGGAAATCGCGCGCCTGCGCGACAAGGCCGCGCTGACGCTCAAGGACCTCTACGAGACGCTGACGCCCTGGCAGAAGACCCAGGTCGCGCGCCACCCGCAGCGGCCGCACTGTCTCGACTATATCTCGGCGCTGATCACGGATTTTGTCGCCTTTGCCGGCGACCGCAAGTTCGGCGACGACGATGCGATCGTCGGCGGTTTTGGCCGTTTCATGGGCGAAAGCATCTGCGTCATCGGGCACGAAAAAGGATCGACGACCGAGTCGCGGCTGAAGCACAATTTCGGAATGGCCCGTCCCGAGGGTTACCGCAAGGCCGTGCGGCTCATGGAGATGGCCGACCGCTTCGGCATCCCTGTGCTCGCTCTGGTCGATACCGCAGGCGCCTATCCCGGCATCGGCGCCGAGGAGCGCGGTCAGGCCGAAGCGATCGCGCGCTCCACCGAAGCCTGCCTCAATCTCGGCGTGCCCAACGTCTCGATCATCCTCGGCGAAGGCGGATCGGGCGGCGCCATCGCGATCGCCACGGCCAACAAGGTGCTGATGCTGGAACACGCGATCTATAGCGTCATATCCCCCGAGGGGGCCGCGTCGATCCTCTGGCACGACACGACCAAGGCGCAGGAAGCCGCCACCAACATGAAAATCACCGCCCAGGACCTGGCGCGCTTCAGCATCATCGACGAGATCGTGCCCGAGCCCGTGGGCGGCGCGCATCGCGACCCCGACAGCACGATCGCCTCCGTCGCCGCCGCCGCGCAAAAAGCGTTCGAGGAACTCAAAGGGCTAGACGCGGACGCGGTGCGCCGGCACCGCTGGGACAAGTTCCTCGCCATCGGCCGTTCCCTGTCCTGACGCCGGCGACCGGACGAGGCTGGACAGCGGCTGCGGCACGCGCCCCCGGCCTTAATAACGCCGCGTTATTTGTTCAATTTTCCTAGATATTTACCGTTCGTTCACGCGATGCATGGTGAACAGGAAGGCCTGCGTCCACGGCCACTTGCGCAGGCCGGGGCAGAGGGATAACGATCTTTCGATGAAGGCCCGGGACAGCCGTTTGCGGGGAGTAACTCTTTGATCCGCCGCTTCAATCGGGTGCAGACGTTATGCGCCGCGGGTGCGCTTGTCGCCGCGTTCGCGCTCGCCGGCTGCAAGACGGACAGCGTTTTCCCCGGCAACATGCGCGCGAACGCCCCGATCCCGCCGGCCATGCTTGCCTCGATGCAAGAAAAGAGCATGTCGAAAGAGGCGCCGATCCTGATCCGCCTCTTCAAGGAAGAAGCCGAGCTCGAAGTCTGGAAGCAGGATGCGTCGGGCCGCTACGCGCTTCTGAAGACCTATCCGATCTGCCGCTGGTCCGGCGAACTTGGTCCCAAGATCAAGGAAGGCGACCGGCAGGCGCCCGAGGGCTTCTACGACATCACGCCCGGGCAGATGAATCCGAATTCGAGCTATTTTCTGTCGTTCAATCTCGGCTATCCGAATGCATTCGATCGCGCCTGGGATCGCACGGGCGCGCACCTGATGGTGCACGGCGACTGCTCCTCGCGCGGCTGCTACGCGATGTCCGACGAGCAGATTTCCGAAATCTTCGCGCTCGCGCGCGAGTCCTTCTTCGCCGGCCAGAAATCCTTCCAGGTGCAGGCCTATCCGTTCCGCATGACGCCGGCCAACATGGCCAAGCATCGCAATTCGCCGCACTACGCCTTCTGGAAAATGCTCAAGCAGGGCAACGACCATTTCGAGGTCTCCCGCATGGAACCGAAGGTCGATGTGTGCGAGCGGCGCTATGTGTTCAACGCGCATTCGCAGAACGCGACGCCGGTCGGCTTCAATCCCAAGGGCAAGTGCCCCGTCTACCAGGTTCCGCAGGACGTGATGGCGGCGGTCAACGACAAGCAGCGGCGCGACGAGTTGCAGACCGCGCAACTGATCGCCCAGAACGTGCCGACGGCCCCGAGCGCGACCAACCGCGACGGCGGCATGCATCCGGTCTTCGTCGCCGCGCTCAAGCCGAAGGAAGTGGTCGACGAGAAGGGCAAGATCCGGCTGGTCGTGGAAAATCCGTCGCCCGGCAAGCTCGCCTCCGTGGCCTATTCGCCGACGGTCGATGACCGCATCGGCGAGACCGGCACGGTCTCGCCGCAGTCGGTCGCTTTCGCCGATGTTCCGCTGCCGCGTCAGGCCCCGCAGGCCAAGGAAGGCGTTGCTCCGGAGCCGTCCTTCGCCGACAAGCTCAACAGCTTGTTCCGCACCGCTGCAGCGCCCGCCCAACCGACTCCGCCGCCGCCCGCCGCCGCGCCCCAGCCGGAGACAAAGCGGACCGGCAGCCTGTTCAGCCGCGCCCAGGCCGCGCCGAAACCAAAGCCCGCCGAGACGGCGACTGCGGATGCGCCCAAGAAAGAACCGCTGACCACGCGCGTCAGCCGCGCGGTCGGATTGCGCGGTTCCGACAAGACGCCCACCCAGACCGGGGCGGCAGCGACACCGGCCGAGCCCGCGACGGCCGCAGCGCCCGCAGGCGCGATCCGCCGCATCGATCCGGCGGTGCGCACAGCGAAGGCCGACGGCGAGCTTCAGCCCCCGCCGCCCGCGCCGACAAACGCGACCGGCAACGTGATCAACGGCTCCCAGCCGATCCCATCAAGCTCGAACTTCGACAGCCGTTGGACGGCCTTCCGGTAGGCCCGGTACCACCGCGAAATCATAAAAAATGCCCGGCGCGTGCCGGGCATTTTGCTTTCTGATTGATGCTGCGTCGGCTCAGCCGAACCGGCCGTGGCAATGCTTGTATTTCTTGCCCGAGCCGCAGGGGCAGACCTCGTTGCGGCCGACCTTGCCCCATGTCGTCGGGTCTTTCGGATTGCGCGTTTCCGGCGCCACCCGCGGAGCGTTGAAGGCGGCCGCGGCGGCATCCGCCATCGTCATCTCGTCCTCGCCGGTCGAGGGATCGATCTTGTGCGCTTCCATGTAGGGCAACCGCTCCGGCTCCTCCGGCGGCGGCCCCTGCGTGACCTCGACGCGCATCAACTGCGCGGTCACCGCCTCGCGCAGGTTGGCGATCATGGTCTCGAACAGGTGGAAGGCTTCCGATTTGTATTCGTTGAGCGGATCGCGCTGCGCATAGCCGCGCAGGCCGACGACCTGGCGCAGATGCTCGAGCATCACGAGATGCTCGCGCCACAGATGGTCGAGCGTCTGCAGCAGGATCGACTTCTCAACATAGCGCATCACGTCCGCGCCGTACTGGGCGACCTTGCCGGCCATATGCTCGTCGGCGCGGCGCTCGACGCGGGTCAGCAATTCCTCGTCGGCGATGCCCTCTTCCTTGGCCCAGGCCTCGATCGGCAGGTCGAGCCCGAGCAGCCGGTCCAGTTCCTCCTTGAGGCCGGGGACGTCCCACTGCTCCGGATAGGCATTCTCCGGCACGTGGCGGGCGACGAGATCCTTGACCACCTGGAAGCGCATGGCGGAGACCGTCTCGCCGACACTGCTGTCGTTCATCAGCTCGACGCGCTGGTCGAAAATGACCTTGCGCTGGTCGTTCATCACGTCGTCGTACTTGAGGATATTCTTGCGCAGGTCGAAGTTGCGCGCTTCCACCTTCTGCTGCGCCTTCTCCAGCGCCTTGTTGATCCACGAATGGACGATCGCCTCGTTTTCCTTCAGGCCGAGCTTCTGCAACATTCCGTCGAGCTTGTCGGACCCGAAGATGCGCATGAGATCGTCTTCCAGCGACAGGAAGAATTTCGACCGGCCGGGATCGCCCTGACGGCCGGAACGGCCGCGCAACTGGTTGTCGATGCGGCGGCTCTCGTGCCGCTCGGTGCCGAGCACGAACAGCCCGCCGGCGGCAAGCGCCTTCTCCTTCAGGCGCGCGACCTGGTCGCGGATCTCGGCGGCGCGGCGCTCGCGCTCCTCGCCCTCGACGCCCTGCAATTCCTGGCGGATGCGCATGTCGGCATTGCCGCCGAGCTGGATGTCGGTCCCGCGGCCGGCCATGTTGGTCGCGATGGTGATCGCGCCGGGAACGCCGGCCTGGGAGACGATATAAGCCTCCTGCTCGTGGTAGCGCGCATTCAGGATCGCGAAGACCTTGGCCTTGGCCGCACCCTCGTCGCCGGTATAGAGCTTGGCGAAGGCGTTCGGGTCGGTGAAGTCGTGCTGCTCCCAGCCCTGCTTGCGCAGCAGTTCGGCCAGATGCTCCGACTTCTCGATCGAGGTGGTGCCGACCAGGACGGGCTGGCCGCGGGTCTTGCAGTCCTCGAGCAGCGCGGTGATCGCGCGGTATTTCTCGGTATTGGTGCGGTAGACCTCGTCGTCCTGGTCGTCGCGGACCAGCGGACGATTGGTCGGCACCTCGATCACCTCCAGCCCGTAGATATCGAGAAATTCGTCCGCCTCGGTCATGGCCGTACCGGTCATGCCGGCGAGCTTGTCGTACATGCGGAAATAGTTCTGGAACGTGATCGAGGCGAGCGTCTGGTTTTCCGGCTGGATCGGGACGTGCTCCTTAGCCTCGAGCGCCTGATGCAGTCCTTCCGAATAGCGCCGTCCCGGCATCATGCGGCCGGTGAACTCATCGATGATGACGACCTCGCCGTTGCGCACGATATAATCCTTGTCGCGCTGGAACAGCCGGTGCGCGCGCAGCGCCTGGTTGACGTGATGCACGGTCGAGACGTTCTCGACGTCGTACAAATGCGGGCTCTTCAGCAGGTCGGCGTCGCGCAGCATGGTTTCCATCTTTTCCATGCCGGCTTCGGTCATTGTGACCGAACGCTGCTTCTCGTCCACCTCGTACTCGCCCTTGTCGAGCCGGGGGATGAAAGCATCAACGGTATTGTAGAAATCGGAGCGGTCGTCGAGCGGACCGGAAATGATCAGCGGCGTGCGCGCCTCGTCGATCAGGATGGAGTCCACTTCGTCCACGATGGCATAGACGTGTCCGCGCTGGACCATGTCCTCCACGCGGTACTTCATGTTGTCGCGCAGATAGTCAAACCCAAGCTCGTTATTGGTGCCGTAGGTGATGTCGCAATCGTAGGCCTTCTTGCGCTGTTCGTCGTCGAGCCCGTGGACGATGACGCCGGTGGTCAAGCCGAGGAAGCCGTAGATCTGGCCCATCCATTCGGCATCGCGGCGGGCGAGATAGTCGTTGACCGTCACCACGTGCACGCCGCGGCCGGAAAGTGCGTTGAGATAGACCGCCAGCGTGGCGACCAGCGTCTTGCCTTCGCCGGTCTTCATCTCGGAGATGCGGCCCTCGTGCAGGATCATGCCGCCGATGAGCTGGACGTCGAAATGGCGTTGCCCGAGCGTGCGCTTGGCCGCTTCGCGCACGGTCGCGAAGGCGGGAACCAGAATGTCGTCGAGGGTCTTGCCGGCGGCGAGCTCGGCCTTGAACGCATCGGTGCGGGCTTTGAGATCGGCGTCCGACAGCGCGGCGACTTCGGATTCAAGCGCATTGATCGCCTCAACCCGTGGAGTATAGCCTCGGAGACGACGCTCGTTTGCAGAACCGAACAATTTGCGGGCAACAGCGCCGATCATGCGCAATCCTTCTCAAAAACCGAGGCGACGCCGTCCGGCATCTCGCCGTTCATGAACCCGTAGGTCAACGTCCCTCGAAGCGTCATCAATCCCCGCCGACGGAGCCCGTACGGAGGGGCCACTAAAGCGCCGTCATATCAGGGAAAAACAGGGCATTTTTCGGCTGCTTCAGCCACAAGTCCGTGGACACATAGGAGGGGGTCCCAACCTTGTCAATCAGCGCTGCCGTGCCGGCGTCCGGCCGCGCTGCCGGTTTAGTCGCCGCCGGCAAACCACCGGTTCAGCGCGCGTCCGCATCCGACCGAAGGCCTCCGTTCTTACGCCTTCGTGAGGGCCGCAGCCATTGCCAACACACGCGGGATGGGCGAGTGTCCGCCGCCATCAGGCCCGGGGGCTTCCGGCAACAACCCGCTTTCCGAGGACACAATGACCCGCTTATTCGCCAAACTCGCCTTTGCTGCGCTGCTTGCCGTTGCAGTGGCGATCCCGGCCCAGACCCAGGCACAAGCCCAGAACGATCCGGTCGTCGCGAAGGTTAACGGCACCGAAATCCGTCAAAGCGACCTGAACGCCGCCGAAGAGGAGATCGGACAAAATATCCAGGCCATGCCGGCCGAGGCCCGGCGCGAATATCTGATCACCTTCGTCACCGACATGGTGGTCCTCGCCAAGGCGGCCGAAGCGCGCAAACTCGGCGACACCGCGGAATTCAAGCGCAAGCTCGAACTCGCCCGCACGCGTCTGCTGATGGAAACGCTGCTGCAGGCCGAAGCCAAGACCGCCGTCACCGACGCGGCGATGAAAAAGGTCTATGAGGAAGCGACCAAGCAGATGGGCGACGAGAAGGAAGTGCGCGCCCGCCACATCCTGGTCGAGAAGGAGGACGAGGCGAAGGCGATCCTGGCCGACCTGAAGCAGGGCAAGGACTTCGCCGCCATCGCCAAGGAGAAGTCCAAGGATCCCGGCTCGAAGGAAAACGGCGGCGACCTCGGCTACTTCACCAAGGAGCAGATGGTGTCGGAATTCGCCGAAATCGCTTTCAAGCTCGAGAAGGGACAATTGTCCGACCCGGTGAAGACGCAATTCGGCTGGCACGTGCTCAAGGTCGAGGACAAGCGCAACCGTCCGGTCCCCGAATTCGACAAGGTGAAGGATCAGGTGCAGTCCTTCGTCATCCGCAAGGCGCAGGCCGACCTCGTGACCAAGCTGCGCGGCGAAGCCAAGATCGAGAAGATGACGCCGCCGGCCGACGCCAAGCCGGCCGACCAGAAGAAGTAATCCGGACCCGGGCTTCGTCCGACCGCCGAACTTCGGGCCGGCAGCCTTCCGATCTGATCCCTTGCGATTCGGTCGAAAGGCTGCTGGTTATGGAGGCGCAGCGCGCCGTTGCGCGCGGCCGAATGACCGGATTGGCCCGATGTCGTCCTCCAAAATCTCTCCCCTTGCTCCGAAGACCTATCCCGAAATGCCGGCCATCGACGGCGTGCGGCTGTCCACCGCCGCCGCCGGCATCAAGTACAAGGACCGCACCGACGTCCTGATGGCCGTGCTCGAGCCGGGCACGGTCGTCGCCGGCGTCTTCACGCGTTCGAAATGCCCTTCGGCACCGGTCGAATGGTGCCGCAAGAACCTCAGGAGCAAGTCGGCACGCGCGCTCGTGGTCAATTCCGGCAACGCCAACGCCTTCACCGGACGCACCGGCCGCGAAGCCGCGCAATTCACCGCCGCCCTCGCGTCGAAGGCAGTCCGCTGCAAGTCCGGTGAGGTGTTCCTGGCATCGACCGGCGTGATCGGCGAGCCGCTCAAGGCGCAGGCGTTCGCCGGCGTCATGGACGGCCTCGTGGCGCGCGCCGTGCCGGGCGCCTATCTCGAAGCCGCCCGGGCGATCATGACCACGGACACGTTTCCGAAGATCGCAACCGCCACCGCGCGCCTCGGCAAGGCCAAGGTCACCATCAACGGCATCGCCAAGGGCGCAGGGATGATCGCACCCGACATGGCGACCATGCTCTCGTTCGTTTTTACCGACGCGCCGGTGTCTGCGCCCGTGCTGCAGAAGCTCCTGAACGAGAGCGTCGTCGATACCTTCAACGCGATCACGGTGGACAGCGACACCTCCACCTCCGACACGCTCCTGGCGTTCGCGACCGGCAAAGCGGCCGCGCGCGGCGCCCCGAAGGTGACGAAGGCGAGCGATCCCAGGCTGAAGGAGTTTCGCAAGGCTTTCACCCGCGTTCTGGCCAACCTGTCCGAGCAGGTCGCACGCGACGGCGAAGGCGCGCGTAAGCTGGTCGAGGTCGTCGTCGAGGGCGCGGTCTCCAAGGCGTCGGCGCGCCGCATCGCAATGTCGATCGCCAATTCCCCGCTCGTCAAAACCGCCATTGCCGGCGAAGACGCCAATTGGGGCCGCGTGGTGATGGCCGTCGGCAAGGCCGGCGAGCCCGCTGACCGCGACCGCCTGTCGATCTGGTTCAACGGCATCCGCGTCGCGCACAGGGGCGGCCGCGATCCCGGCTACGACGAGGCGAAGATGTCCGCCGCCATGACGGCGCAGGAGATCTCGATAAAGGTCGCGCTCGGGCTCGGCCGCGCCCGCGACCGCGTGCTGACCTGCGACCTGACCAAGGACTATGTCGCCATCAACGGCGATTATCGCTCCTGAAGGCCGGCCAAGGGTCCGCCAACGGTCCCTTGGACAGCCCCTTAACGGGGCCTTAACAAGATACCGCTAGTGTCGATCGACGAGGGATTGTGAGCGCCAATATTGTTCTCGTTGTCGCCTGTGCTCTCGTCGATGCCGACGACCGGGTGCTCATCGCCGAGCGCCCTCCCGGCAAGGCGATGGCAGGCCTCTGGGAGTTCCCCGGCGGCAAGGTGGAGGCGGGCGAGCGGCCCGAGGAGACACTGATCCGCGAACTCGCGGAGGAACTGGGAATTACCGTCCAGGAAGCCTGCCTCGCCCCGCTGACCTTTGCGAGCCACAGCTATCCGGATTTCCATCTGCTGATGCCGCTCTATGTGTGCCGGCGATGGGAGGGGCAGGTCGCCGCGAAAGTTCATACCCGGCTCGCCTGGGTACGGCCGAACAAACTACGTGACTACGCGATGCCGCCAGCGGATGAACCGCTGATTTCACATCTCATGGCGCTTTTGTGAGCCAGCCCAGAACAGGACTGACATGACCATGTTTCGATCGATTATCGCGCGCCCCCTGCAACGCTTCATCGCCGACCGCAATGCCGCGACGTCCATCGATTATGCCGTGATCGCCGCCGGCGTCGGCGCACTCATCGCCGCAACCGTGACGATCATGGGCACCTCGCTTAACGGCATGTACGACGCCGTCAAGTCCGCCTGGCCCGGCTGAGCGGCCGCACGTCCGGCTGCCCTTGCGCGGCCATTTCAGCATCACGCACTAACGCGGCGCCTTTTCTCCCGCCGGCCGTTCGCGCACGCCGAGCGCATCGGCGAGGCGCGAGCGCGCGCTGCCCGGACGCAGCGGCTGCTGCTGGCTCTCATGCGGCGCCCAGCCCGACAGCCAGACGATCTCGAAGGTCGCCCGCACGCGCCCGTCCGGATCGGAGAAACGCTCGGCGTAGATTTGCGCCATGCGCAGCAATGTGGCGCGCCGGAGTGGCTGGCGGCGCCGCTCGTTCAAGACATTGGTCGCGCCCATCCTGCGCAGGTCGTGCATGAGGCCAAAGACATGCGGATAACGTACGGTCAGCCGGTCGCTGTCGGCGACCGGCAGCGCAAAGCCCGCGCGCTGCAGCAGGCCGCCAAGATCGCGGACGTCGGCGAACGGCGAAACGCGCGGCGAGACACCGCCTTCGCGCTCCGCTTCGGCGGCCGCGAACGCCTGGCGCAGCTCCGTCAGCGTGTCTCCGCCCGCCATTGCACCCAGGAACAGCCCGTCGGGCTTGAGCGCGCGCCGGATCTGGATCAGCGTTCCCGGCAGATCGTTGACGAATTGCAGGCTGAGCGCCGAAACGGCGAGCGGCAGGACCGCTTCCGCGAACGGCAGAGCCTCTTCGTCGGCAACCACGGCGTCGTCCGCCGGCCGTTGCGGCGGCAGCGAATCGAACGCCACGATCCGCCCGGCGAGATTGCGTTCGCGCAGCACCCGCCTGACCGCACTGCCTGGCGTTCCGATATCGGCCACGAGGTCGAAGGTCCGCGTCACCGCCGCCAGCCGGTCGGCGAGCTCGGCCGCGACATTCTCCAGCAGAAAGTCGGCCGCCCCCAGCCGCAGCGCGCGAGCACGGCGGGCGCGGAGAAGCTTGCGGTCGAACAGGACGGGATAGGAGGACACTGGTGCTCCGCTTGTGGCGGCGATACCGTATCGCCATGGCCGTTCCAGCGACAGTACCGCAGCGTCTGTCATCGCGCTTTGTCCGCATGATGAGCACGATTGCGGCCCCGCTGCGGCTCGTCGTCGATTTCGCTCTGCCGCCATTGTGCCCAGCCTGCCGCGAGCCGGTCGGCGACGCGGGCGGACTTTGCGCGGCATGCTGGTCGCGGCTGTCGCCCATCGAGCGGCCGTTCTGCGAACGCCTCGGCATTCCGTTCGCCTACGATCCCGGACCCGGCATCCTGTCGATGCAGGCGATCGCCGATCCGCCGTCCTATGCGCGCGCTCGCGCCGCGGTGCGTTACGACGACGTCGCGCGCACGATGGTCCATGCCCTCAAATACGGCGACCGGCTCGACCTCGCTCCGGCCATGGGCCGCTGGATGGCGCGCGCCGGCGGCGAGCTTCTGGCGGACGCCGACGTCATCGTCCCAGTACCCCTGCACTGGCGACGGTTATGGGCGCGGCGCTTCAACCAGTCGGCGGCGTTGGTGAACGTCATTTCCCGTCAGTCAGGCCTGCCGGCCAATTTCGAGGTGCTGAAACGGGTGAAAGCAACGCCGCAGCAGGTCGGCCTGTCGAAATCCGAGCGCGCGCAAAACGTTCAGGGCGCGTTCCGCGTGCCGCCCGACCGCAAGGCGGACATCGCCCGACGCCGCGTCGTGCTCGTCGACGACGTGCTGACTTCGGGCGCGACCGCCGAAGCCTGCGCCCGCACCCTGTTGCGGGCCGGCGCCCGCCAAGTCGATCTGCTGGTTTTCGCCCGGGTTGTGGACGGCGCGCGCGCGACCATATAGACCTCTGCACCGACCCGGACCGCCGCATGACCCAGCATCCTGCCTACGTCGAAATCTACACGACGCCCTATTGTCCCTATTGCCTTGCCGCCAAGGACCTGCTGCACCAGAAGAACGTCGTCTTCACGGAGTTCGATGTCAGCGGCAACCCGGCGCTGCGCGCGGCCATGAGCGAGCGCGCCCACGGCCGCACGACCGTGCCGCAAATCTTCATCGGCGAGGACCATGTCGGCGGCTGCGACGATCTTTATGCGCTCGAGCAGGAAGGCCGCCTCGACGCGCTTCTGGAAAGCGCCGGCGGACAAGCGGCATGACCGCCGTCACCGGAAAACCGCAGACCTTTCGTGCCGCCCTCGTGCAGATGCGCTCGGGCTGCACACCGGCGGCCAATCTCGACACCGCGGCCGGCCTGATCCGCGAAGCGCGCAATCAGGGCGCGGACTATGTCCAGACGCCGGAAATGACCAACATCATGGAGCTGTCGCGCGAGAAGCTGCTCGCGGCGATCCTGCCGGAAGAAAACGATCCGAGCCTTGCCGCCTTCCGCGATCTTGCGCGCGAGCGTTCGATTTTCCTGCATATCGGCTCGCTGGCGGTCAAGGCGTCGCCCGATCGCGCCGCCAACCGCTCGTTCCTGATCGATCCGCACGGCGAGATCGTCGCGCGCTACGACAAGATCCATATGTTCGACGTGGACCTCGCCAACGGCGAGAGCTATCGCGAGTCGCGCAATTTCCGGCCGGGCGAAAGCGCGGTCTTGACCGACCTGCCATGGGGCCGGCTCGGACTGACGATCTGCTATGATCTGCGTTTTCCTGCGCTGTACCGCGCGCTGGCCGAGGCCGGCGCGACCCTGCTTGCGATCCCGGCGGCGTTCACTAGACAGACCGGCGAGGCCCACTGGCATACGCTGGTGCGGGCGCGCGCCATCGAGAACGGCTCCTTCGTGATGGCGGCCACGCAGGGCGGCCTGCACGAGAACGGACGCGAGACCTACGGCCATTCGCTGATCGTCGATCCGTGGGGACGCATCCTCGCCGAAGGCGGCACGGAGCCGGGCGTCATCGTAGCCGAGATCGATCCGGGGGCGGTGACCGCCGCCCGCGCACGCATCCCCTCGCTCCAGCACGGGCGGCGCTTCGACATCGTCGAGCCGCTCGCCGAGCCGACCCATCTCCACATCGTGCGGGATACGCCATGATCCGATACACGCTCGCCTGCGAGCGCAAGCACGAATTCGAAATCTGGTTCAACAGCTCCGCCGACTACGACAAGCAGATCAAGCGCGGGCTGGTGACCTGCCCGGTCTGCAATTCGGCCAAGGTCGACAAGGCGATCATGGCGCCGGCGATCCGTAGCTCCGCGCGCCGGCGCGCCGAGCCGCCGCCGACTGCGGAGAAGCTATCGGCCACGACCGAAACCGCGCCCGTCGCCATGCTCTCGCCGCAGGAAACCGAATTCCGCACCAAACTGCGGGAGCTGCACGAGCATCTGACCAAGAATGCGACCAATGTCGGCAAGGCTTTTCCGGAAGAGGCCCGCAAAATCCATTACGGCGAAGCCGAGCAGCGTTCGATCTACGGGGAAGCTTCGCCGGAAGACGCCAAGAAGCTGCGCGAGGAAGGCATCGAATTCCACCCGCTCCCGCCGCTGCCCGACGAGAAGAACTGAACCGCGCTCAGTGCGCCCAGAGCAGCAGCGCGACCCCGGCCACGACCAGCACGATGCCGAGCACCTCGCGGGGCGTGGTCTTCTGTCCGAACACGAAGCGTGAGATCGCCTGCGCGAACAGGACCTCGACCAGCGCCAGCGTGCGTACGCTCGCCGCCGTCGCGATCGCGAACGCCAGGAACCAGAATTGCGAGGCGAGCCCGCCGAGAAATCCGGCCACGAGCGAGGGCCGCCACGCCGCAAGAATGTCGCGCATCACCCGCGGCTCGCGCAGCATCAGGTAGGCCGACAGCGCGGCCGCCTGCCCGACCAGACCGACCACGAGCGTAAAGGTCGCGGCGACCACAAAGTCCGGCCGGTCGAGGTTGAGGATCGCGCCGCGATAGCCGATCGCCGAAAGTGCGAACATGCCGCCGGACGCGATGCCGAGCAGCGTCGGGCGCAGGCTCGCGCCCGGCGCGCTGCTCGGCTTCAGGGACGTCACCACGACGCCGGTCGTCGCGATCAGGATCGCGGCGACGATCCCCGGCGTCAGCGCATCGCCGAGAAAGATCAGGCCGAACAGGGCGACCTGCACCGGCTCGGTCTTGATATAGGCCACCGCGACGACAAACGAGCGCTCGCCCATGGCGGCGAGCATCATCGCGGTCGCCGCGATCTGCGCGCCCGCCCCGAGCGCGATCCAGGGCAGGAACGACCATCCCACCCGCGGCAGCGATGCGCCGGTAAATCCCAGAACGGCGGCAAGCGAGATCAGCGCGAACGGAAAGCCGAACAGGAAGCGTACATGGGTGGCGCCGACGGTCCCGAGCGTTGCCGTCAGTTCGCGCTGCAGAGCGTTGCGGGCCGTCTGGCTGGCAGCCGCAATCAGCGTAAAAATCGCCCAGAGCCAGCCCGTCTCCTGCATGGATACCAGTTCCGCAACAGGACCGCCTACCGATCCTTCACGGCCGTCAGCATGTAGTTGACGTCCATGTCATCGGACAACAGCCAGACATCGCGGAGCAGGTTGTAGACGACGCCGCGTTCGTCGACGAGCCGCAAATCTGCATGACGCATCGCCGTTTCCAGTTCCTCGGGCGTGACGAACTTGTCCCAGCGATGCGTCCCCCGCGGCAGCCAGCGCAGGACGTATTCCGCCCCGACAATGGCGAGGGCAAAGCTTTTCAGCGTGCGGTTGAGGGTGGCCGCGATCATCATCCCGCCGGGCCGGACCATCTCGGCGCAGCGCGCCACGAACAGCGCAACGTCGGCCACGTGCTCGACCACCTCCATGGCGAGTACGACGTCGAAGCGCTCGCCGGCGTCGGCGAGGGCTTCCGCGGTCGTGGCGCGATAATCGATGCTGACGCCGGATTGAGCGGCGTGGCGACGCGCAACCTCGATATTGGCCTGCGCGGGGTCGGCGCCGACCATGACCGCGCCGAGCCGGGCCAGCGGCTCCGACAGGATGCCCCCGCCGCAGCCGATATCGAGCATGCGCAGGCCGCTCAGGCAGCCGGCCTGTTTGGGATCGCGGCCGAAATGCAGCGCCGCCTGGTCCCGGATATAGCCAAGGCGGACGGGGTTGAATTTGTGCAGCGTGGCCATCGGCCCGCGCTCGTCCCACCAGGTCTCGGCCAGCCGTTCGAACTGATCGACTTCGGCCCTATCGACGGTCGACGAATGTACGGTCTGCGACGGCATGGTCCTGGCTCTGTCCTGGCTTTCTGCGGTTGCGGGTCTGCAACCCCGCCGGTATGTATACGCGCCTTTTTGCACCCAAGCACCGGTTCTGGGGTCTGTAATCCTGCATGGCACGCCTTGTTATGAAGTTCGGCGGCACCTCCGTCGCCGATATCGAACGCATCCGCAATGTTGGCCGCCACGTCAAGCGCGAGGTCGATGCCGGGCACGATGTCGCGGTCGTGGTGTCCGCCATGGCGGGCAAGACCAACGAGCTGGTCGCCTGGTGCCGCGAGGCCTCGCCGCTGCACGACGCGCGCGAATACGACGCGGTCGTCGCCTCGGGCGAACAGGTGACCGCCGGCCTGCTCGCGGTCGTCCTGCAGAATATGGGGCTGAATGCGCGCTCCTGGCTCGGCTGGCAATTGCCGATCCTGACCTCGCACGCCCACGGCGCCGCCCGCATCCTCGACATCAACGGCGAGGAGATCGTCAAGCGCTTCGGAGAGCGCAAGGAAGTCGCAGTGATCGCCGGCTTCCAGGGCATCCACAAGGAGACCGGCCGCATCACCACGCTCGGGCGCGGCGGCTCCGACACGTCCGCGGTCGCGGTCGCGGCCGCCATCCGCGCCGACCGCTGCGACATCTACACGGACGTCGACGGCGTCTACACCACAGATCCGCGCGTGGTGCCCAAGGCGCGGCGGCTCGACAAGGTGGCTTTCGAGGAAATGCTGGAACTGGCCTCGCTCGGCGCCAAGGTGCTGCAGGTGCGCTCGGTCGAGCTCGGCATGGTCCACAAGGTGAAAATTTTCGTGCGGTCGAGTTTCGAGAAGCCGGAGGATATCGATCCCCACGGCACGCCGCCCGGCACGCTGATCTGCGACGAGGAGGATATCGTGGAGCAACAGGTCGTCACCGGCATCGCGTTCTCCAAGGACGAGGCCCAGATTTCGATCCGCCGCGTGCAGGACAAGCCGGGCGTGGCGGCGGCGATCTTCGGTCCGCTCGCCGAGGCCAACATCAATGTCGACATGATCGTGCAGAACGTGTCCGCCGACGGCAAGACGACCGACCTCACCTTCACCGTTCCCGCCGGCGACTATCAACGATCGATGGACGTGATCGGCAAGGCCAAGGAAACGATCGGCTTCGAACGCCTGGACGGCGCCGCCGACGTCGCCAAGGTCTCGGTCATCGGCATCGGCATGCGCAGCCATGCCGGCGTGGCCGCGCAGGCGTTCAAGGCGCTGGCCGACCGCAACATCAATATCCGCGCCATCACCACCTCCGAGATCAAGTTCTCGGTGCTGATCGATGCCGCCTATACGGAGCTTGCGGTCCGCACGCTGCACGGGCTCTACGGTCTCGACAAGGCCTGAACGTCGGCACCACCTGCCGATCATAAATTCCGGCGGGACAAGCCGGCCACGCTGGAAGCCTTCCAAGGCACGCCTCGCCCGCCGGCCCCCGGCAGTATGGGGGCATGAATCAGGCCACCGGCGCGGGCCGATCGCCGCCGCCCGGCTTCGCCGATGTCCCGCCCGGCCTCCTGCAAGCCGTTTGCGCTTGCGCCCGCGTTGTTTGCTTGCAGCGGAGGCGGCGCATTCGCTATAGCCCTGACACGAGCGGCCGCGACCGGCCGGGCAATCGCGGCCTTTGACCAGTCAAATCAACCGGATCGCCCGAATCGCGATCCCGGCGGCCTAGAACAGGGACCTTGAGCCATGCGTGGCGCGCTTGGCGGTCCGCGCGTGCTGCTACGCCGCCTTCGCGAGGTGATGGCGGAGCCGGTCAGCGCGCAGGAGCGCCTCGACAAGATCGTCGTGCTGATCGCCGCAAACATGGTTGCGGAGGTCTGCTCGGTCTATGTCCTGCGCGTCGACGGCACGCTCGAACTGTATGCGACCGAGGGCCTCAAGCGCGAAGCCGTCCACCAGACCGTGATGCGCACGGACGAAGGCCTGGTCGGCCTCGTCGCGAGCCAGGCCAATCCGATCAATCTTTCGGACGCGCAGTCCCACCCCGCCTTCGCCTACCGGCCGGAGACGGGCGAAGAAATCTACCATTCCTTCCTCGGCGTCCCGATCCTGCGCGCGGGCAACACGCTCGGCGTGCTAGTGGTCCAGAACCGCGCGCACCGCACCTATTCGGAAGAAGAAGTCGAGGCGCTGCAGACCACCTCGATGGTGCTCGCCGAGATGATCGCCTCGGGCGAATTGTCGGCGCTCGCCAAGCCCGGCGCCGAGCCCGCAGTCCATCCGCAACGCAGCTTCACCGGCGTCCCGCTCGCGGAGGGGATCGCGCTCGGCCACGTCGTCCTGCACGAGCCGCGCGTGACGATCACGAACTTCATCGCCGATGACGTCCAGAAGGAACTCAAGCGGCTCGAGGACGCGATTGCGACGCTGCGCACCGACCTCGATACCTTGCTCGATCGCGGCGAGGTTTCCGACGGACCGGAATCGCGCGAAATTCTCGAAGCCTACCGCATGTTCGCGCACGACCGCGGCTGGCTCGACCGTATGCGCGAAGCCGTCGCCAGCGGCCTGACCGCGGAAGCGGCGGTCGAACGGGTGCAATCGGATTCACGCGCGCGCATGATGCGCGCCACCGACCCCTATCTGCGCGAGCGGCTGCACGATCTCGACGATCTCGCCAACCGTCTCATGCGCCAGATCATGGGCGTGCGGCATGCCCCGCGCAAGGACCAGCTTCCCGACAATGCCATCCTTGTGGCGCGGGCCATGGGTCCGGCTGCCCTGCTCGATTACGACCGCACGCGACTGCGGGGCCTCGTGATCGAGGAAGGCGGCCCCACCTCCCATGTCGCGATCGTGGCGCGCGCGATCGGCATCGCCGCGGTCAGCCAGATCGAAAACGTCACCGGCATCGTGGACGCCGGCGATCCGATCATCGTCGACGGCACCACCGGCGAAATCTATCTGCGGCCGCCGCACGACGTCGAAAACGCCTATGCCGAGCGGGTGCGCCTGCGGGCGCGACGGCAGGCGCAATACCAGGCGCTGCGCGGCAGGCCGTGCGTCACCAAGGACGGCCAGCCGGTCGCGCTGATGATCAATGCCGGCCTGCTGGTCGATCTGCCGCATATCGAGGAAACCGGCGCGGCCGGCATCGGCCTGTTCCGCACCGAACTGCAATTCATGGTGGCGCCGTCGATGCCGCGCATCGCCGAGCAGCTCGCGCTCTATCGTGCCGTGCTCGACGCCGCCGGCAAGAAGCCGGTCACGTTCCGCACGCTCGATATCGGCGGCGACAAGGTGCTGCCCTATATGCAAGCCTTCGAGGAGGAAAATCCGGCGCTCGGCTGGCGCGCGATCCGGCTCGGCCTCGACCGGCCCGGCCTGATGCGCAGCCAGATTCGCGCGCTGCTGCGCGCGGCAACCGGCCGCGCGCTGCGCATCATGTTTCCGATGGTCGCGGTGGTCGACGAGTTCGATCAGGGCAAGGTCATGGTCGAGAACGAGCTCACCCATCTGCGGCGCCACGGCCACGGCCTGCCGGAACGGGTCGAGGTCGGCGCCATGGTCGAAGTGCCTTCGCTGCTGTTCCAGCTCGACGAATTGCTGCCGCGCGTCGACTTCCTGTCGGTCGGCTCCAACGACCTCGTGCAGTTCCTCTACGCGATCGACCGCGGCAATACCCGCGTGGCCGAACGCTTCGATCCGATCTCCGCGCCGGCGCTGCGCGTGTTCCGCGACATCGTCGACAAGGGCAACCAGTACAAAAAGCCGGTCACGCTCTGCGGCGAGCTGGCATCGAAGCCGATCGGCGCGCTGGCGCTGGTCGCGCTCGGCTACCGCTCGCTGTCACTGACGCCGTCGGCCATCGGCCCGGTCAAGGCCATGCTGCTCGACCTCGACGCCGCGAAAGCCGAGGCGCTGCTGCGCCCGCTGCTCGACAACAACCGCGTGTCGATGCCGATCCGCAAGCGCCTGGAAGAGTTCGCCGTGGCCGAAGGCCTGCAACTTTGACCACCGCCATGCTGCCGGACGACAAACTGAACGCACTGATGTCCCGTCATGCCGAGCTTGAGGCGGCGCTCGCCGGTCAGCGCGCGCCCGAGGAATTCGTGCGCCTGTCGCGCGAACTGGCCGAGCTTGGCCCGATCGTGGAAACGGTGAAGCGCTTCCGCGCGATCGAAAGAGAAATCGCCGACCTCGACACGCTGATCGAGGACCCCGCCACCGATTCCGAAATGCGCCGGATCGCGGAAGCCGAAAAGCCGATCGCCGAGGCCAACCGCGCGACGCTCGAGCGCGAAATCCGGCTGCACCTGATTCCCAAGGATGCGATGGACGAGCGCAACGTCATCCTCGAAATCCGTGCCGGAACTGGCGGCGACGAGGCCGCGCTGTTCGCCGGCGTGCTGTTTCGCATGTATGAGCGCTATGCCGCGCGCCAGGGCTGGGCGGTCGAGGTGATCTCCGAGAGCGCCGGCGCGGTCGGCGGGTTCAAGGAAATCATCGCGGAGATCCGCGGCCGCGGCGCGTTCGCCAAACTGAAATTCGAATCGGGCGCGCACCGCGTCCAGCGCGTGCCGGAAACCGAAGCCTCCGGCCGCATCCATACCTCGGCGGCGACGGTCGCGGTGTTGCCGGAGGTGGAAGACGTCGACATCACGATCCGCGACGAGGACCTGAAGATCGACACCATGCGCTCGGGTGGCGCCGGCGGCCAGCACGTCAACAAGACGGAATCGGCCATCCGCGTGACGCACCTGCCGACCGGCATCGCCATCGTGGTCCAGGAGGAACGCTCGCAGCACCGCAACAAGGCCAAGGCGATGGCGCTGCTGCGCGCGCGGCTCTACGAGCAGCAGCGCGAGAAGCGCGACAGCGAGCGCGCAGCGGAGCGCCGCATCCAGGTCGGCAGCGGCGACCGTTCCGAGCGCATCCGCACCTATAATTTCCCGCAGGGCCGCGTGACCGACCACCGCATCAATCTCACTTTGTACAAGCTGCCGCAGGTCATCGAAGGTGAAGCGCTCGGCGAGCTGATCGACGCGCTGGTCACCGAGAATCAGGCCGCTTTGCTCGCCGCGCAATCGGGCGCGCGGTGACCGTACATATGCCGATCGCATCGGGAGCGACCGTGGCTACGACCCGCCGCACTCTTGCGGAACTGTTTCGCCGTCACGACATTGATTCGGCGGAGGCGGACGCGCGCATTCTTCTGGCTCATGCGCTCAGCGTCAGCGCAGCGCAACTCGCCGCCAGCCCCGAACGTATTCTTAGCGGCGCGGAGGCGGAACGCCTGTCCGCTTATGCCATCCGCCGCACGCAGCACGAGCCGGTCGCGCGGATCACGGGCGAGAAAGAATTCTGGGGCTTGCCGTTGCGCGTTTCGGCGAGAACGCTTGTTCCACGCCCGGAAACCGAAACGGTGGTGGAGGCGGCGCTTGAGGTGCTCGCCGGGCGGCACGACGCCGCGCTGCGGATCGCCGACTTGGGAACTGGAACCGGCGCGCTGTTGCTTGCACTGCTGCACGAATTGCCGCATGCGCATGGAATTGCGACCGACTTGAGCTGCAAAGCGCTGATGACGGCGCGCAGCAATGCCGAACGGCTCGGTCTTGCGGAACGCGCGCGATTCGTCTGCTGCAACTTCGGCGAGTCGCTTGCCGGCGGCTTCGATCTGGTGGTGTCGAACCCGCCTTATATCGCGACCGCCCGGATCGAAGTGCTTGAGCCCGACGTGCGCGACTACGATCCACGCCTGGCGCTCGATGGCGGCCGCGACGGATACGACGCCTATCGGGCGATCGCGGCCGATGCCCGGCGTCTGCTTGCATCCGACGGCGCGCTGGTCGTCGAACTGGGGACCGGACAGGAGGCGACGGTTCGCGCACTTATGGCGACCCGAGGGTTAACGACCGTGGCCAGCCGCTGCGACCTTCTGGGCCATGCGCGCGCCCTCATTTTGCAGGCCGTGCCATGAAGTTGGCGCATTGGAGATCACAAAAATATCGCTTGGATTATTGCGCAAGACCGACTAGCTTCTGCCCGAAATCGACCCGAAGGGCGCGCCGAGAGGAAGGCCCGGAGCACGGCTCCGCGAGGCACCGGCGCAGGAAAGGCGAAAGCCGGACCGGACGCAGCATCGGACTGATTTAGTCAAACGAGAACAGGTCGAAGACATTTCGGATTGCCGAAACCGGATTGGAGAACGTCACCGGCTGAGCGGCACTGTCACCAGGCAGGCTGCAATTGATCGGCAAATGGCGAAGCGCGGGCGCGTGGATGAGCGCCCTGGGGAAATCTAGGCAGACAATGTAACGCGGTAACCCGCACATCGCACTGCAAGTCGGCCCTCCCCGATCAACGGGGAAGTCCGAGCGGGGACGGTGTTGTCGGACTGAAGTCGAAAATACAAATCCGGCGGACGAATGCCGCCTTCAAACGGGGATTGGCTAGAAGGCAAGCTATGAGAAACGGACAAAGCAAGCATCATCGCATGCGCGGGCGCAATCGCGGCAGCAAGAGTCACAATCCGCTGACGCGCGTTTACGAATCGAACGGCCCCGATGTGAAGATTCGCGGCACGGCCAATCACATCGCCGAGAAATACATCCAGCTTGCACGCGATGCGACTGCTTCCGGCGATCCGGTCGCGGCGGAAAATTACTATCAGCATGCGGAGCATTATTTCCGCCTGATCGCCGCCGCGCAGGAGCAGTTCCGCCAAACCCAGCCCTTCCAGCAACAACAGCCGCGCATCGACAGCGACGATGCGTTCGAAGGCGACGACGAAGGCATGATGCAGCCGCCGACCGGCGGCGGCGAACCGCACTATACGCAGCGCGAGCAGCCGCCGGCCCCGCGCGATTTCCCGCAGCACCGGCAGGGCCAGCCCCGCCATGAGCGCGGCGAGGCGCGTACGCAGGCCGCGGACACGACCGAAGGCGACGTGAGCACCCTTCCTTCCTTCATCACCGGCGGCCAGCCGGCGAATGCGCAGCCCGTCAGCTATGGCCAGAACGGCCATGAAAGCCAGGGCGAACGCTTCACGGGGAGCCGCCGCCGGCGCCGCCATCGCGGACCCAATCCGGACGCGGCGGGCGGCGAAGGCGCCGACGACATGCCGGCGCCGGAATCGAACACGCAGCCGGGCGAATAAGAAAATCTACGACGACTGTTCGCGCGCGGTCGCGCCGGGCGAAGGTGCAAGCACCGGCTTGAGCCCGGGCACCAGTTCACGCTTTTCGCGGCGGGCCGGGATGGCACGATAAACCTGCTTGGTCGCCTCGACGATGTGGACGCCGGCGAACGGCGCCGAGATCGTCGAGCCGGCGCGCTCCCATGCGACGGCCGAGCGCAGGAACCAGCCGCGCGCGACCGGCGGCACGTACAGCGCCTCGCCCCAGCCATTGGGCGTAAACCACGTGTCGCGCAGGATGGCGGTGATCTGCGCGCGCGAATAGGGCCGGCCGTAGCCGAACGGCGTCGTGTCCGTTCGCGCCCATAGTCCGCGACGGTTTGGCACCACGGCGAGCAGCCGCCCGTTCGGCGTCAGCACGCGCCAGACCTCGCGCAGCAGCGCGACCGGATCGTCCGCCATCTCGAGCGCATGAACCAGCAGCACGCGGTCCACGGCGGAATCGGTCAGCGGCCACTGGTCCGCTTCCACGAGCGCGGCAAGCGCCGGCCGGCTGGATGGCCATTTCACCACGCCCTGCGACGCCGGCATGAAAGCGAGGCAGCGCTCGGCTTCTTCCCGGAATAGACCGAGATAAGGCGTCGCATAGCCGATGCCGGCTATCCGCAAACCGGCCAGGTTGTTCCAGCGCGCGCGGACCCCGCGCCCGATGAAGCGCCGCGCAACGATTCCGAGGCCCTGGGAATAGAAATTGCGAAGATCGACGACGTCGATAAACATGGTTCACCGTAACATGGAATCCGAGGACCGGAGCAAGCGCGCGAAATTCTGCTTAACGGGAGCGCCTCGATGCTGGCATGATGGCGCGGTCCGCGGCGACATCGCGCGCCTCCCTCACGATCGAACCTCCCCAACTTCCCAGTGGAGATGACATGGCGGCGAAAACCCATCAGTTCAATTGCCTCTCCGACAATTTCGGCGTCCTGCTGCATGACACCGCAACCGGCCGCACCGCCTCGATCGACGCACCCGACGCGGCCCCGGTCGAAGCCGCGCTTGCGCAAACCGGCTGGACCTTGACCGACATCCTGGTGACCCATCATCACGGCGACCACACCGCGGGCATCCCCGCGCTGAAGAAAAAATACAAATGCCGTGTCGTGGCCCCGCGCGGGGAAGCCGGCCGCATCGCCGACGTCGACGAAACCGCAGGCGAAGGCGACGTCGTGCGCGTCGGCGAACTCGCCGCACGCGTTCTCGAAACCCCCGGCCATACCGCCGGACATATCTGCTACGTCTTCGATACCGACAAGATCGCCTTCGTCGGCGACACGCTGTTTTCCGTCGGCTGCGGCCGCGTCATCGAGGGAACGATGGAGCAGATGTGGCAATCGCTCTTGAAATTGCGGGCGCTGCCCGACGACACCTCGTTTTTCTGCGGCCACGAATATACGCAGGCCAATATCCGCTTCGCGCTCACGATCGAGCCCGGCAACCCCGACCTGCTCGCGCGCGCCCGTGAAGTCGATGCGCTGCGCGCGGCCGGCAAGCCGACCTTGCCGTCGACGATCGGCCTCGAGAAGCGGACCAACTGTTTCCTGCGCGCCGACGTGCCCGCGGTCACCGCGGCGGTGGGCCTTGCCGGCCGCGACGCCGCGGACGTCTTCGCCGAGATCCGCACGCGCAAGAACAAATTCTGACATGCTACAGGCTGCCGACATCATCCGCGAACTCGACCTGAAGCCGCATCCGGAGGGCGGGCATTATCGCGAGTGCTTCCGCGACCATGCTCCCGGCGGCGGCCGCGCGATGTCGACCGCGATCTATTTCCTGCTCGCACGCGGCGAGCGCTCGCACTGGCATCGCGTGGACGCAGTCGAAATCTGGCACTGGTATTCCGGCGCGCCGCTGACGCTGCGGATCGCCGGGCCGGACGACAGCGCGGTCGTGACGCTCGGGCCGCATCTGCGCGAAGGCCAAAGGCCGCAGGTGGTGGTGCCGGCGCAGGCCTGGCAGGCCGCCGAATCGCTCGGCGACTGGACGCTGTGCGGCTGCACGGTCGCGCCGGGCTTCGAGTTCAGCGGCTTTGAGCTCGCGCCGCGGCACTGGAGCCCCGGCGTTTGACGAACATGTCCTTGGCGGCGATCAGCCCGCCGCCGGCAATGAGGATCGCGGCCAGAGCGAGCGAAAGCGTCGCCTGCGCATAATCGGCGAGCACCAGAAACAGCGTCGACAGGACCGGCGCCGCATAGGACGCAGCGCCGAGCACGCGGATGTCTCCGTGCTTCATCCCGATATCCCAGACATAGAACGCCGCGCCGACCGGGCCGAGCCCGAGTGCGGCGACCGCGATCCATTGCCCGGCCGTTTGCGGCCACACCGTCTGCTCGAACGCGAGATGGAAGAATAACCCCAGCAGCGACGTCACCAGACAGAAGCCGACGACCGTATCCGTCGGCACCGATGAAAATCGCCGCGAGAGCACCGAATAGATCGCCCACACGAAGGCGGCGACGAAGGCGGCGGCATAGCCCGGAACGAATTCCGGCGCGAATCCGAGCTGGGCGCGGCCGGCAACCAAAATTACCGTGCCGACCAGCCCGAGGCCCGCGCCCGCCACGTGATGCACGCGCAGGCGCTCGCCTGGAAGAAAGGCCGAGAACAGCACGATCAGGAGCGGCCACAGATAATTGATCAGCCCGGATTCGGCCGGCGGCGCCAGACGCAGCGCGAAGAAATAGAGCGCGTGATAACCGAATAATCCGAAAATACCGAGCGCCCAGACCTGCGGCGGCTGCCGCAACGCGGCCATCGCGCCCTTGCGGAACAGCCAGCTCGACGCCCCGAGCAATCCGCCGACCGCAAACGTCATCGCCGCGAGCTGAAAGGGCGGCACCGCGCCCGACGCCGCCGTGAACAAGGCGAGCAGCGACCACATCAGGATCGCCGTGAAGCCGATCAGGGTCGGACGCGCGGACATGATCGAATCCATTTCGAGCGGAGAACGAGCCCGACCGGATCAACCCCGGCGCACCGGGCCGGACGCAATCGCGATCTCAGGCCAGATATTGCCCGCCATTCGCCGTCAGCGTGGAGCCGGTGATGAAGCCCGCGTCGTCGGATGCAAGGAAGACCACGCAGCGCGCGATCTCCTCCGGCTCGCCGAGCCGGCCGAGCGGGATCTGCGGCAGGATATTCTTCTCCAACACGTCCTGCGGCACCGCCTTCACCATCTCGGTGGCGATATAGCCCGGGCAGATCGCATTCACGGTGATGCCGCTGCGCGCGCCTTCCTGCGCCAGCGCCTTGGTGAAGCCGATCTCGCCGGCCTTGGCGGCCGAATAATTGACCTGGCCCATCTGGCCCTTCTGGCCGTTGATCGAGGAGATGTTGACGATCCGCCCGAACTTGCGCGCGCGCATGCCCTCGATCACGTGGCGGGTCATGTTGAACAGCGAGCCAAGATTGGTGTTGATGACGGCGTTCCACTGCTCGGCCGTCATGCGGTGGAACATGGTGTCGCGCGTGATGCCGGCATTGTTGACGAGCACGTCGACCGGTCCGAGATCGCTCTCGATCTGCTTGAGGCCCGCGCCGCACGCCTCGAAGTTCGACACGTCCCATTTGTAGACCGGGATGTCCGTCGCCGCCTTGAATTTCTGGGCGGCCTCGTCATTGCCGGCATAATTGGCTGCAACCTTGTAGCCGGCGGCCTTCAGCGCCTTGGATATCGCCTCACCGATCCCGCGGGTGCCGCCGGTAACCACTGCCACGCGCGCCATGATGTTGGTGTCCTCCCCAAGACAAGACTTTTTGGCCGTTTCGTATTTTTCACAGTTTCAGAACGAGGATGGCCGGGTCAAGCCCGGCCATCCCATCCCTTCGTCGATGTCGTGTCTGTGATCGCGATCACAGACAGGAAACGGTCGGTTCGTCAGCGCTCCAGGCACATGGCGATGCCCATGCCGCCCCCGATGCACAATGTCGCAAGGCCCTTCCTGGAATTGCGCTTTGCCATTTCATGCAGCAGCGTCACCAGAATGCGCGCGCCGGAGGCACCGATCGGATGCCCGATAGCGATCGCGCCGCCGTTCACGTTGACCTTGCCGGTATCCCAGCCGAGGTCCTTGTTGACCGCGCAGGCCTGGGCGGCGAACGCCTCATTCGCCTCGATCAGGTCGAGGTCTTCGGCTTTCCAGCCGGCTTTTTTCAGCGCGGCGCGCGAAGCGGGGATCGGACCGGTCCCCATGATCGCCGGATCGACGCCGGCCTGCGCCCAGGACACGATGCGCGCGAGCACCGGACGGCCTTCCTTGGCGGCCTGCGACGCCTTCATCAGCACCACCGCCGCCGCACCGTCATTGATGCCGGAGGCGTTGCCGGCGGTCACCGTGCCTTCCTTGTCGAAGGCGGGCCGCAGCTTGCCGATCGAATCCACCGTCGCGCCGTGCTTGGGATATTCGTCGCTGTCGACGACGACCTCGCCCTTGCGCGTCTTGATCGTGACCGGGACGATCTCGTCCTTGAACTTGCCGGCCTTCTGCGCCGCCTCGGCCTTGTTCTGCGAGGCGACGGCGAACTCGTCCTGCTGCTGGCGCGTGATCTGCCACTGCTTGGCGACATTCTCGGCCGTGTTGCCC
>WBZO01000937.1_pt2 | contig 47460 bp, 41 predicted proteins | sample 5204261 | NCBI WGS metagenome assembly WBZO01 (sample SAMN12412400, study PRJNA552823) | activated sludge metagenome | isolation source: activated sludge from anammox sidestream of wastewater treatment plant... | place: USA: North Carolina | collected 2017-09
GGTTCCGTGGCGAAGTAGTGCTGATCCATGATGAAAATAATGAACATGCCTGCACCGGCTGCACGGCTTGTGAAATTGCCTGCCCGAATGGTTCGATCAAAATCATCACCAAATTTGACATTACACCGGAAGGCAAAAAGAAAAAAGCTTTGGATACATTCGTGTATCACCTGGATATGTGTACCATGTGCAATCTGTGTATTGAAGCTTGTCCTACTGATGCCATTAAAATGGACCAGACCTTCGAGCACAGTGTGACCGACCGGAATGATCTGATCAAAATATTAAATAAACCCGGCTCCAGGATCCGCGATGGTGTGGAATAAATTTCATGGAGTAAAAATCAACATCTATTAAAAATTAAAAAGTCAGGAAAAATGATCCGCAACAAACAAAGTTTGCCATCTTAATTTTTGGCTTTTCATATTTGAAATTTAAATGACTGCATCACAAATCATATTTTACCTGATCGCTGCCTTCATCCTGGGCTGCGGCATCTTATCCATGACCACCAGAAAGATATTCCGGTCGGCGATCTGGTTGCTGTTCTCACTCATTGGCGTGTCGGCACTTTATTTCTGGCTGCAGGTAGAATTCATTGCAGCGGTGCAGATCGTGGTCTATGTGGGCGGCATTGTGGTGCTGATCATATTCTCTGTATTTCTGACGCAACAATCGGGAACGGAAATGCCCAAAGCCCCGAGGAGAAGGATGATCGCATCCATTCTGGCAGTATTGTTCGGATTTGCTTTTACTTTTTCCCTTATCTATAAAAACGATTTTAAAGCAGGTGACGGAAAGTTTGATTCTGATATTTCAAGGATCGGTGATCAAATGCTGAGTACAGGGGAGCAGGGTTTTGCCTTACCATTTGAAGCGGTCAGCATTTTGTTGCTGGCTGCCATGATCGGATGCATCGTGATCGCTATGAAAGCGCCTACTCATCAGCAGGCTGCAAGTCAGGCAGAGCCAAAGGAAAATGAAGGAAACATTTCTGCAAAACCCAATGCACAATGAAAAAACTGAATGTTCAAAATATAATGAATGACCAAAAGGCCCTCTCCACCGGAGAGGATGAGGGAGGAGTTTTATGAACGGAATTCCTATCAGCCATATTTTATTTTTGAGCACTGCCCTGTTTTTCATTGGCACATACGGAATGTTTACCCGGCGAAATCTCATCACCATGCTGATGGCGATCGAGCTGATATTAAATAGCGTGAACATAAATTTTATCGTGTTCAATAAATATTTATGGCCCGGAAAAATGGACGGGGTTTTCTTTACCATTTTTATTATCACTATTGCCGCTGCAGAAGCTGCCGTGGCCATAGCCATAATCATTAATCTGTATCGAAGTCACAAGTCTATTGACGTGGAAGATGCAACCGAATTGAAATGGTAATGCTTATTCTTCGTTTCCTGAAAAATGGAGCATCAATAAGAAAGTGACTTTTATAAAAATGAATATTGAAGTACGGAATAAGTCAAAATGAATTACGCTGATTACATAGCATGGATCCCTTTGCTGCCATTGGCAGGCTTTGTATTGCTGGGATTGTTCGGAAAAAGATTTTTCAAACAGTCTTCAGGCATCATCGGTGTGTTCATTTTACTGGTCTCCGCTGCACTTGCTTTTTATACAGCTTATATATATTTCTTCATCAACGGGTATGAGGATGGCGTGTATCAAAAGCTGATCCCGATAAAATATGTCTGGCTGCAGTTCTATTCAGGCACTTCCATTGACATGGGCATCCTGCTGGATCCGATTTCGGTGATGATGATGGTCATTGTCACTTTCGTTTCGCTGATGGTGCATATATTCAGCCTCGGATATATGAAAGGTGAAGAGCGGTTCAGTACTTATTATGCTTTTCTTTCTCTCTTCACTTTTTCCATGCTGGGATTGGTAGTAGCTTCCAATATTTTCCAGATCTACTTCTTCTGGGAACTGGTGGGCATCTCATCTTATTTGCTGATCGGATTTTATTACGACAGGCCTTCAGCGGTTTCTGCAGCAAAAAAAGCGTTCATCGTCACCCGCTTTGCCGATCTTGGCTTTCTGATCGGCATCATCATCCTGGCATTTGAAGGCGGCACCCTCGACTTCAATACGCTGATACACCGGCTGACGGATTTGCAATCGCCTGAATACATTGCCATCACCACGGCATCATTCCTCGGAATTTCTGTGATGACCTGGGCGTTGACCCTGGTGTTTATGGGCGGTGCAGGAAAATCGGCAATGTTTCCTTTACATATCTGGCTTCCCGATGCCATGGAAGGGCCCACCCCTGTTTCTGCATTGATCCATGCCGCAACCATGGTGGTGGCAGGAGTTTATCTCGTTGCAAGATTGTTTCCTGTTTTTTCCATTAACGGAGCTTCCTTACTTATTGTAACCTGGGTAGGCGCTGTCTCCGCTCTGTTTGCTGCAATCATTGCCTGTACACAAACCGATATCAAAAGAGTGCTGGCTTATTCCACCGTTTCACAGATAGGTTATATGATGTTCGTATTGGGTGTGGCCAGATACGGAGGTGAGGCCGGAGCCGGATATACCGCATCCATGTTTCACTTGTTCACTCATGCATTCTTCAAATCTTTGTTATTCCTCGGAGCCGGAGCTGTCATTCATATAGTTCACAGCAATGAAATGAAAGACATGGGAGGGTTGCGAAAATTGATCCCTGTCACCCACATCACATTTCTAATTGCCTGTTTAGCCATAGCAGGCGTGCCTCCGTTCGCAGGATTTTTCAGCAAAGAAGAAGTTTTGCTGGCAGCATACAATTCAAACAAGGCCGTTTATGGGATCGCTTTGTTCACTTCCGGGTTGACTGCCTTCTACATGTTTCGTCTCTATTTTTCCATATTCTGGAGAAAAGAACAGGAACATGCAACACATGGTCATAAATTATCCTTATCCATGAAACTACCGTTGATCATTCTGGCTGCAGGCACTTTGGTGGTTGGTTTTATTCCGTTCGGAAAAATCGTTTCTTCCGACGGAAGAACATTGGAATCTCCTTTTCATTTCGAATTTTCCATTGCTCCTGTTTTATTTGCCCTGGCAGGAATATCACTGGCCACGTGGATCTATAAAAAAGAAAGCGGCCGCTCACAGAAACTGGCAGCAGCGCTGGGAGGATTTTACAGAGCAGCCTATAAAAAGTTTTACATGGATGAGGTTTATATGTTCGTAACAAAAAAAATCATATTCAACCTGGTGGGAAGACCGGCAGCATGGATAGATAAATATATTGTGGACGGAACAATGAACGGGATCGCTTTCAGTACAGCAAAGGTTTCCGGGTGGATCAAAGGTATCCAGTCGGGCAAAGTTCAGAACTATGCGCTGTATTTCTATGTAGGAATACTCGTGCTGTCCATTGTGATCCTTTATTTATGGAAATAAAAAAATCAGTTTACTAAAAATGAATCTGAGCCTGCTATTACTGGTGCCATTGATAACGCTGACAGCCCTGCTCTTCTGCAAAGGGCTGAAACAGGTACGGTCTGTTTCCCTGTTCGGATCGGCAGTGCAGTTTGTGCTCAGCTTTGTTTTGTTGTACTGGTACTGGAAGGAAAGGGCTTCGGGAAACAATGCAGCATTTCTTTTTGAAGAAAATTATGTCTGGTACGCTCCGCTGCATATCAATTATCATATCGGTGTGGATGGGATCTCGGTGGCCATGATATTGCTGACCTCTTTTGTGGTATTGGCAGGAGTATTGGTATCGTGGAAGATGGAAACACTCAGCAAAGAATTTTTCTTCCTCCTGTTATTCCTTGGAGTCGGCGCCTACGGATTCTTCATTTCTCTGGACCTGTTCACTCTTTTCTTCTTCCTGGAGCTGTCCGTGATCCCCAAATATCTTTTGATAGGAATATGGGGGAGCGGGAAAAAAGAATACAGCGCCATGAAACTTGCCCTTATGCTGATGGGTGGATCCGGTTTTGTATTCATCGGCCTGGCAGGATTGTTCTTCAATACAAATACGGGAGACGGCACACATACATTTGATATTTTACAAATAGCACAGATGCACATACCGATAGATGTGCAACAAATATTTTTCCCGTTCGCATTTGTCGGCTTCGGCGTGTTCGGCGCTTTGTTTCCTTTTCACACTTGGGTGCCTGACGGACACTCTTCTGCTCCTACGGCTGCATCCATGTTCCTGGCAGGAATTTCAATGAAGCTTGGAGGATATGGTTGCCTCCGTGTTGCCACTTTCCTGATGCCCGATGCTGCACAACAATATTCCTGGATCATAATCATTCTTTCCTGCATTGCCATTTTGTACGGCGCTTTTGCCACCATGATGCAGACCGACCTGAAGTACATCAATGCTTACTCTTCCGTAAGCCATTGCGGTTTTGTTTTACTGGGCATAGGCATCCTCACAAAAACAGCCATTGCCGGAGCAGTGATGCAAATGGTGTCTCACGGTTTGATGACAGCGCTCTTCTTTGCTGCTATCGGAATGATCTATGACCGTACGCATACAAGGCAAATGGCTCAGCTCGGAGGGCTATTGAAAGTAATGCCTTTTATTTCCACTGTCTTTGTAATTGTAGCTCTTTGTTCGTTGGGATTACCGGGACTAAGCGGATTTGTGGCAGAGGTCACCATCTTTATGGGATCCTGGGAACGGGCCGATGCATTTTATAAAGTGGCCACCATCGTTGCCTGCGCTTCCATCGTAGTGACTGCGGTATATATTTTACGGGTGGTGGGGAAAGCGATCATGGGGCCGCTGGCATCAAAGGAATTCAACCTGATAAAAGATGCGGGATGGCATGAGAAACTGGCAACCGGATTACTGGTGGTTGCGATCGTGGCAATCGGAATTGCTCCATTCTGGCTCAACAACCTGATCGGGCCGGATACCGACCTCATTATGAAAAATATCAGCAACGGCATGGTCATAAAATAAGAAATGAATTATGTGGAGTGATTACTTACATCTGATGAAAATGGAAATGACGCTGATCGTCATCCTGTTCATTCTCCTTTTTCTGAAACTGGGAAAAAAAGAATGGGATGCCGGCAAGATGTTGCATTTCATCAACATCCTGCTGGTCATCAACCTTATCTTTGGATTTTTTTACAATACGGAAGGATCACTGTTCGGTAATATGTTCCGCACCAGCCATTTACTGGCATTGGAGAAAAATATTCTGAATCTCGGCACACTGATCGTTTCCCTGCAATCTTTTCACTGGCTGAAAGATCATAAACATATTCCTGAATTTTACATGTTGTTGCTGTCCACTTTACTTGGAATGTTCTTTATGATATCGAGCAACAACCTGCTTATGTTCTACCTGGGCCTGGAGCTCTCCACCATTCCATTGGCAGCTTTGGCGAATTTTGACCTGGAAAAAAAGATCTCATCAGAAGCTGCCATGAAATTCATCTTGTCTTCTGCTTTTTCATCGGGACTTCTGCTTTTCGGTATATCCATGATCTACGGCACCACAGGCACTCTTAATTATCATGAGCTGTCACAGCAATTGACCGGAAGCCCGTTGCAGATACTATCGTTTGTAATGTTTGCCGCGGGATTCGGTTTTAAATTCTCTGCCATTCCATTTCACTTATGGACGGCCGACGTTTATGAAGGCTCCCCGGTTGCGGTAGCCTCTTATCTTTCCGTGATCTCAAAAGGGGCAATTCTATTTGTTTTCGTTTCTGTATTGTATCAGGTGTTTGAAAACATGACCACCGTATGGTATAATCTTCTCTTCTTACTTTCCGTATTTACCATGACCATCGGAAACCTGTTCGCTCTTCGTCAGCAAAACATGAAGAGGTTTCTTGCTTTTTCTTCTATCGCACAGGTAGGATTTATTTTGATCGGCATCACGGGACAGTCATCAGAAGGCAGCGCTGCTGTTATCTATTTCATCCTGATCTACGTATTTTCAAATCTTGGCGCTTTCGGAGTGGTTTCGCTGGTAAGTGCCGCTACCGGAAGGGAAACAGTGAATGATTACAAAGGCTTTTATAAAAACAACAAAACCCTTACCTGGGTGCTGGCAATCTCCTTATTTTCACTGGCAGGCATACCTCCCACCGCAGGATTTTTCGGAAAATTTTTTTTACTGCTTGCCGGCGCAGGGACCACACACACGACCGGTGGCCATGCGAACTACATTCTAATAACTATTGCCGTACTCAACCTGATCATATCGCTATATTATTATCTGCGCATCATCAGGGCTATGTTCATGGATAATAATGATAACCCGATAGAAAAGGTGAAGGCAACACTGTCACCCAATATTTCATTTGTGATCTGTGTGGTTGGTATCATCGTCACCGGTTTTGCCAGCGGGGCATACGACTATATTTATTCACTGGTAAAATAAAACAACGGACGCCGGAAATATTTTTAAGATCTCTTTATTGAATTTTTAATTTTGAATTGCTGATAAGGAATGGCTATCAACAAAAATCATGAGTTCGAAGACCTGAACGGGGTGAAATGCTCCATCGTGGAGAAAAATGTTTCGCCTGAAAGAGTGGAATTTCTGAAACAACTTCTGGAATTCAACCGCTATACAGTCATTGTTGTTCCTTCACCGGCACCCAAAGCTGCTGCGCCTGCAGCGCCAAAAGAAGGAGATCCGGCGCCACAACCTGCTCCGGCCCCGGCAACATTTACCGTAGGAGTTACGGACCTTAAATTCAATGCAACCAATGCCGTGTTCGGCAGAATGCTTCACACAAAAAGCGGGCATGTGGTTACCCTGGCCTACTGGAGACAGGAAGATTCCATCAGTAACGATGAAATTCCTTATTTTGAAAAAGAGCAATGAACCGGATCTTTTTCCTAAGCGATCTCATATCAAATTACGGAAAACCGGTTTGGTGTTTAAGGTCTTTATTTTGTAAAATATCCCTGCCTGAGTAAAATCATTAGAGAAAATCACCATAGCTCCCCTATCTTTGGCTTCATGGATCAGTTCATGATCATATGGAAAAATATCATTCGCAAGCCTACCTAGCTTTCTTCTCTCTTTTTCAGAAATTCAACGAAATATATTTTTTTCAACCGGGCAGTTTTGCCTGAAAAATAATTTTAAATGAAGACAATTATTGAACCCTTCCGTATCAAATCGGTAGAGCCGATCTATTTTACCACAAAACAAGAGCGGGAAGCCATTTTAAAAAACGCTTACTACAACCCGTTTTATATTCACGCCAGGGATGTATTGATAGACCTGCTCACCGACAGCGGTACCAATGCCATGAGCAGTCATCAGTGGGCCGGCATCATGGAAGGTGATGAATCTTACGCCGGCAGCGAAAGTTTTTTTCATTTTGAAAATACCATCAAAGACATAACCGGGATGCCTATCGTGATCCCCACCCACCAGGGAAGAGCTTCCGAAAAGATCCTTTTCAGCATCATCGGCGGCAAAGGGAAATATATTGTAAGCAATACTTTGTTCGATACCACAAGAGCCAACATAGAATTCTCCGGTGCTGAAGGAGTTGATCTCCTGTGCGAAGAAGGAAAGCTTCCTGAAGTGCCGGCGCCTTTTAAAGGCAACATGGATGTTGAAGCTTTGAAAAAAATCATCAAAGAAAAAGGAGCGGCCAACATTCCGCTTTGTGTGATCACCGTCACGAACAACTCGGGCGGAGGCCAGCCGGTGAGCATGCAGAATATAAAAGAAGTGAAAAAGGTATGCAGCGAGAATAATATTCCTTTATTCATTGATGCCTGCCGCTTTGCCGAAAACTGTTATTTCATCAAACTGCGTGAAAAAGGATATGAGAATAAACCGGTGATCGAAATTGCCAGGGAACTTTTCTCCTACGCAGACGGATGTACGATGAGCGCCAAGAAAGATGCCATTGCCAACATCGGTGGTTTTCTTGCCATGCACAGTAAAGAACTGGCCGATCAATGCCGCAATCTGCTCATCATCACAGAAGGTTTTCCTACTTATGGCGGACTTGCCGGAAGAGACCTTGAAGCCATTGCCATCGGTTTGAATGAGGTGATGGATGAACATTACCTGCAATACCGCATCCGCAGCATAGAATACATCACGGAAAAACTGGTGGCAGCAGGAGTTCCCGTGATGCAGCCGGCAGGAGGACATGCCGTTTATATTGACGCAAAGCTTTTTCTTCCTCACATCCCAGTGGATCAATTTCCCGGCCAGGCATTGACAGGCGCTTTATATGTGGAAGGCGGCATCAGGGGCGTGGAGATCGGCTCATTGATGTTCGGAAAATATGATTCGAATAAAAAACTGATCCCTGCACAGATGGAATTGGTCCGCCTTGCCATTCCGAGGAGAGTGTACACTCAAAGCCACATTGATTATGTAACCGAAGTGATCATTGAGGTTTTCAATAAACGGAATGAAATAAAAGGGCTGGAGATCGTTGAAGAACCTCCGATGCTGAGGCATTTCACCGCCAAACTAAAGATCGCCGGAGATCACACGAATTAAATTCAGAATTACTGATTTCATTAATCATAACAAATAAAAAAACTCATTATGCCTAAAAATATCAAACACAGTTGGGCCGAACCATACAAAATGAAAATGGTGGAGCTCCTGAAAATGACGACACCCGCACAACGGAAAAGGGCATTGCAGGAAGCGGGATACAACACTTTCCTGCTCAGATCCGAAGATGTATATATTGACCTGCTTACTGACAGCGGCACTTCAGCCATGAGCGACCGCCAATGGGCAGGTATGATGCTGGGTGATGAAGCCTATGCCGGCAGCCGCAATTTTTACAATCTTGAAAAAACCGTGAAAGAGGTTTATGGATACAAATACCTGGTGCCTACTCACCAGGGCCGCGGCGCTGAAAATATATTGTCGAAGATCCTGATCAAAAAAGGTGATATCATTCCGGGAAATATGTACTTCACCACCACCAGGCTCCACCAGGAATTGTCTGGAGGAAAATTCGAAGACATCATCATTGACGAAGCACACGATCCTGATAATGAATTTCCTTTTAAAGGGAATGTGGACCTTAATAAACTGGAAAAGCTGATCAAAAAATATGGAGCAAAGAAGATCCCTTACGTAAGCATTGCCACCAGTGTGAATATGGCCGGAGGGCAACCCATCAGCATGAAAAATTTAAAAGAGCTGAGGGCCTTGACAAAAAAACATGGCATCCGCATCATTCATGATATGACCCGTGTGGCGGAGAATGCATATTTCATTCAGCAAAAGGAAAAAGGATATGAAAGCAAGCCGGTAAAAGAGATCGTCAAAGAAATTTGTTCCCTCACCGACGGCGCCACCATGAGCGCTAAAAAAGATGCCCTGGTGAACATCGGCGGATTTCTTGCCGTCAACGATTGGGATGTTTTTGAAGAAGCAAGGAATCTTGTTGTGGTATATGAAGGTCTTCACACTTACGGAGGATTGGCGGGTCGTGATATGGAAGCCATGGCCATCGGTATTCATGAAAGCGTAAGTGATGATCACATCCGTGCCCGTGTGGGACAAGTAATTTATTTAGGCAACCAGATGATGAATTACGGAGTGCCGATCGTTCACCCGATTGGCGGACATGGGATTTTTGTTGACGCAAAAAAATTCCTTCCTCATATTCCGCAGGACCATTTTCCTGCACAAACACTGGCAGCAGAAGTGTACCAGGATTCCGGAGTGAGAACCATGGAGCGTGGTATTGTGTCAGCAGGAAGAAAGCCAAACGGAGAAAATTATCATCCGAAACTGGAACTGGTCCGTTTCACCATTCCACGCCGCGTATATACCCAGGCGCACATGGACGTGATCGCAGAATCTGCCGCAAGAGTATATGAACAGAGAAAACAGATCAAAGGATTGAAGATGGTGTATGAACCCAGATACCTGCGGTTCTTCCAGGCAAGGTTTGAGAAACTGAAATGAGGATCATTTCTGCAAAAGCTCTTTCAGCTTTTTAAAAGTTTCGTAAGGGCCTTTGTCCACAAACATATTGGATAACCATGCCGGTATGCTGCCGCCGGGATCCGCTTCAACGATGTACTCGATATGAAGCATCTGCGCAGCCGGCATGGTCACTTTCCAGTATGCATAATAATGAGGCACTCTCACCAGTCCAGAATTTTCGGGAATTAATTTCGGCTCACCGGTTCCTATCCTGGTAAAAAAATGAGGCAGGCTGTCAGTATGCATACGAACATGGATCACGGCATCCCGGTTGCTCATCGGCCAGGGAAGATGTGTCTCTGAATGGATCCAGTATTCCAAAGGATTGAGTTGTTTCAATATCCGGCTGTTCTTCAAATTATACACCCAATCTTTATTATTCGGGATATCATCCAAAAGGGAAAATAATTTTTGGTAAGTTCCCCGAAAGGTGCATTCCACGCGGACCGCTTTGTAACTCCTGCCGGCGATATCGGAAAGAAATACCCTGATACCGTCTTTATCTTTGACCTGTTTCCAATTATATTGGCCAATTCCTAAGGAATAAAGGCAGGTGCTGAACAGGAAAATGAATAAGGAACGAATCAAAATCATGACATCAAAAATATTATCAATGACAAAAAAAATTCAATAAATAGCTAAACTTCCCCATTGATCATTTGTTAGTAGTCTGTTCAGAATATTTTACAGAACTACATAAAACGAATTTATTGAACTTTCTGATTGTGGTAATGCAGCAGGAGATTCATTTAAATTTGATCCTTAACCGGAATAAAAAATGGCAACAAAGCTTCCCGTAAATACAATTTTCACTGACATAGGCGGTGTATTACTGACCAACGGATGGGATCACACCGGCCGTCAGAAAGCAGTGGATTTTTTTAAACTGGATCCTAAAGAAACAGAGGAAAGGCATCATCTTACCTTCGGAACCTACGAAATAGGAAAGATCACCCTTGACGAATATCTGAGAAGAGTGGTGTTTTATAAAAAGAGAGCGTTCAGCGCCCTTCAATTCCGGAAGTTTATGTATGAACAATCGCAGCCTTTGCCCGGCACCATGGAATTGCTGATGCGGTTGAAAAGAAATTACAAATTAAAGGTTGCTGTGGTGAGCAATGAAGGAAGAGAACTTGCCGAATACCGCATCAAAAAATACCAGCTGGGAAAACTTGCAGATTTTTTCATCGTATCGAGCTTTGTTCATTTCAGAAAACCTGATACGGATATTTTTAAAATTGCGTTGGATACAGCACAGGTACTTCCCGGGCAGGTGATTTACATTGAAGACCGCCCTATGTTTGTACAGGTAGCTTCACGGATAGGGATCCATGGTATCATTCACTCGGATCATAAGAGCACTGCGCAAAAATTAGCGGAGATGGGATTGAAAGAGTCCAGCCATATCCGTAGGTAAGCCCGGATTCGACCATAGTTCTATCTCCGGTATCAATGTTGCTCATTAAGCAATAATAAATAACGGGAACAAATGAGGTTCTGACTTACTGTTTGATGTTTCATTCAGTATCCTGCGGTATAAATAGCAGTTCTTTTCTTTACAACGGATCATAAGCAGGATATTGAATATAACCTTCCGGCTGCGGTGGCAAATTCCATTTTTCAAAAGGCAGCACCATTTCCTCCGGTTCTATTTCTTTGCTTTCGACGATCACAACCTCAACCACTTCCGGCTCCGGTTGAACTTTTGTTATCAGAGGAAGATTAGCAAAGCTGAACGAACTCAACGGTACAAGCATCATATTGTTTGAACTCTGTGCCATGGCAATCCTTGATCCGGATAAAGCTTTATTTAGAAACAACGCAATCTGCCGATTTTTTGTTCATTGAAAAGTTATCTGCAGGTTATTACCGGTTATTTAAGATGGTATTAGCTTTCTGAAAAGTTATGTATAAAAAAAAAGCGGATTTGATCCATGAAGAAATTTTCTACCGTTGCTTCCGCACCGCCGGAAAAAAACAAAAGGCCCCGTAAAAAGATCCCGGAGCCTTTTAAAGCCGAACGTATGGTTACAGTGCTTTTAATGCTTCGATCCTTTCCCAATGCCTTGCCACTTCTTCATTTCCCAATGCAAGGAACTCAGAAGCTTTTTCAGGGAAATTATCTTTTATGGTGGCAAAACGATTCTCGTTATATAAGAATTCATTCAATGCGACTGAAGGCGGCTTGCAATCCAGCGAGAAACGTTTCCCTTTTTCTTTTCCCGGATGATACCGGAATATGGGCCAGTACCCGCTCTTGACTGCCAGGTCTTGTTGTTCAGCGCCAAACGCCATATCATATCCATGAGCTATACAATGGCTGTATGCAATGATGATGGAAGGCCCGTTGAAAGCTTCAGCTTCCAGTATTGTCTTGAGAGCATGAACATCATTTGCGCCCATGGCAATCTGTGCCACATAAGCGCTGCCATGAGCAATAGCCTGCATGGCAAGATCCTTTTTAGTAGTAGTCTTTCCCTTAACCGCAAACTTAGCGCTGGCGCCCAAAGGAGATGCTTTGGATTTTTGCCCACCTGTATTGCTGTACACTTCTGTATCCATCACCAGGATGTTCACATTCTCTCCGGTGCTGAGTACATGGTCCAGTCCGCCGAAACCGATATCATAAGCCCAGCCGTCACCGCCAACAATCCACACTGATTTCTTTTCAAGAAAGCCCGCTACCTGGTACAACCTCCAGGAATCCCCTCTCCGTATGTCTTTCAATCTTCTTTTCAGGTCACTCACATTCCTTCGCTGTTGAATAATCTCTGCTTCATTTGTCTCATTATTATTAATTATTGCATTGGCTAATTCCGTTCCCACTTCTTCTCTCAATTCTTTCAATAACCGGATTGCCATTTCTCTTTTCTTATCAGTAGCCAGTTTAATACCCAACCCGAATTCTGCATTATCTTCAAACAAAGAGTTGGACCATGCAGGGCCGTAACCTTCATAATTGGTTGCCCAGGGCGTTGTAGGTAAGTTAGCTCCGTAGATGGAAGAACATCCGGTCGCATTTGCCACGATCATCCGGTCGCCGAATAGTTGTGTCAGTAATTTCAAATAAGGAGTTTCGCCGCATCCGCTGCAGGCGCCGGAGAATTCAAAGAGTGGTTCCAGTAATTGCGAGCCTTTCACCGATGCCTTATTAACCCTTGTGCGATCAATGTCCGGCAGCGAGAGGAAGAAATCCCAATTCTTCTTTTCCATTTCTTTCAAAGGCAATACATCCATCATGTCAATTGCCTTATGCCCCGGTTGTGTTTTACTTTCCATCGGGCAAACCTCGGTGCAAAGTTTACAGCCTGTGCAATCTTCCACCGACACCTGCAACGTGTACGCTTCCTTTTCCTTGAAAAATTCTTTTCCCACAGGAGCCACATACTTGAAATCCTGAGGAGCATCACCCAGAAATTCCTTGTCATACACTTTCACACGGATGGCAGCATGCGGGCAAACGAAATAACACTTGCCGCACTGCGAACAAAGTTGCGGATCCCATACAGGCACTTCATCGGTGATATTTCTTTTTTCCCACTTTGAAGTTCCCGAAGGGTAAGTGCCATCAACGGGGAAAGCGCTTACGGGCAGTTCATCACCTTCACCGGAAATTATTTTTCCAAGAACACTCTGCACAAAATCCGGCGCTTCGGAAGAAACAGGAGCTTCTATCTCCAGATCACCAGGGATGAAGCCTGAATAATCCACCCGGCGCAGATTGTCCAGGGTCATGTCCACTGCCATGAAATTTTTCCGGACCACTTCCTCGCCCTTCCGTCCATAAGTTTTTTTAATTGCACCTTTTATATAGTGTATTGCATCTTCCCTGGACATTACGTTTGAAATGGCAAAAAAGCAGGTCTGTAAAATAGAATTGATGCGGGATCCCATTCCCGTTTCCCTTGCCACCTTAGTAGCATTGATAATATAAAACTTCAACTGCTTATCCGTTATGCCTTCCTGGATCTTTTTGGGAAGCTGCTTCCAGGTATCCTCTATGGAATAAGGAGAATTCAACAGAAACACCGCTCCGTGTTCTGCATTTTTCAATACATCATATTTTTTCAGGAAGTTAAAATGATGGCAGGCGATAAAGTTTGCAGAATCGATAAGATAGGTAGAGCGGATCGGATGATCGCTGAATCTTAAATGGGAAACAGTAAGTGATCCTGATTTTTTGGAATCATATACAAAATAACCTTGCACATGATTATTGGTCACTTCCCCTATGATCTTGATGGTATTTTTATTGGCCCCGACTGTTCCGTCAGCGCCAAGTCCATAAAACAGTCCGCGGAAAAGGTGCTGCTTCTCCAAAGAAAAATTTTTATCATATTCAAGGCTTGTATGAGTGACATCATCGTCTATGCCGATCGTAAAATTATTTTTCGGAGTTGGTTTTGCCAGCTCATCGAAAACGGCTTTTACCATGGCGGGGTTAAATTCTTTTGATGCCAGTCCATAACGTCCCCCGATCACTTCAGGCATTTTATATTTCCATTCATGATGCAGGGCATTGATCACATCCATGTACAGAGGTTCGCCGATGGCGCCGGGCTCCTTGCAGCGATCCAGTACAGCAATATTTCTGACGGATACCGGAATTGCTTCCATAAAATGTTTAATGGAAAAAGGCCGGTAAAGATGCACGTTGACATAACCAACTTTTTCTCCTTTTGCATTCAGGTAATCGGTCACTTCATGCACCGGTCCCGCTCCCGATCCCATGATGATGATGATCCGCTCTGCCTGCGGGTAGCCATAATAATCAAACAGCTTATAGGAACGCCCCGTCAGCTTTTCAAACTTTTTCATCATCGCTTCCACTATTCCGGGAGTATGCTGATAATAAGTATTGATCGCTTCACGGCTTTGGAAAAAAACATCAGGATTCTGAGCAGTGCCTCTTATAAAAGGATGTTCGGGGTTAAGTGAACGCTGGCGATGACGGTTCACATCTTCTTCATCAATCATCTGCCTGATGTATTCATCGGGGATCATTTCCACCTGGTTCAATTCATGTGAAGTGCGGAAGCCATCAAAAATGTTGAGGAAAGGAATTCTTGACTTTAATGTACTTGCCGTTGCGATCAAAGCCATATCCATTGCTTCCTGTGGGCTGTTCCCGAATAACTGGGCAAAACCGGTGGAACGGGTTGCCATCACATCACTGTGATCGCCAAAAATGGATAATGCATGAGTGGCAATGGTCCTTGCGGCAATGTGAAATACGGTTGGGGTCAGTTCTCCTGCTATCTTGTACATGTTCGGAATCATCAGCAGCAATCCCTGTGAACTCGTGAAGGTGGATGCCAATGCTCCTCCCTGCAAAGCGCCATGTATCGCTCCTGCAGCGCCGGCTTCACTTTGCATTTCTATGACTTTAGGAACTTCACCGTAAATGTTCTTCACGTCATTGCTGCTCCACTCATCAGCCCATTCGCCCATGGGAGAAGACGGAGTGATGGGATATATGGCACAGACCTCACTGGTCTTGTAAGCAATGTAGGATGCCGCTTCGTTTCCATCCATGATGGCACTGCGGATGACCGGACCGGAAGAAGGAAATGCAGTTTTATTTTCCTGAACGGTATGCAATTCACCGGAAGGAGATACAAGAGTTCCCATTTCAGTTGTTTTTAAGATAAAAATTAAACTGAAATTTCCCGGAATGTCTTCACTTAAAACATGATAAAAGTCAGGTTTAAGTCTGATTGTACCAATTCACCCGTTTTTCTCAAAAAATATCAGGTTCGATACTTTCAATGAAAATGAAAGGGAGAATCATCATTTGATGACAGCCATCACAATCTCCCTCACTTTATCCATTCCAATTCTATCCTGCTGCATTGAATCGCGATGGCGGATAGTGACCGTATTATCTTCCTTGGTCTGCTGATCCACCGTCACACAGAAAGGGGTGCCGATGGCATCCATCCTCCTGTACCGTTTTCCGATGGTATCCTTCTCTTCATAAAAACAACGGAAAGATGATTTGCAGTCATCCATGATCTTCCGTGCGATCTCAGGAAGCCCGTCTTTCTTTACCAGGGGCAATACTGCCAGCTTCACCGGAGCTAAAGAAGGAGGAAACTTCAACACCACCCTGCTGTCCTGTTTTTCTGCCGTGGAAAGATCTTCTTCGGTATATGCCTCACTCATCACTAATAAAAACATACGGTCCAGCCCTATAGAAGTCTCGATCACGTAAGGAATATAATTTCCATAAGGCTTGCCGGTGGCAGGGTCAATATCATTATCGAAATACTGCATTTTCTTTTTGCTGTATTCCTGGTGACTTTTCAGATCGAAATCGGTGCGGGAATGAATGCCTTCCACTTCTTTGAATCCAATCGAGAATTCATATTCTATATCACAGGCGGCATCGGCGTAGTGCGCCAGTTTCACATGATCATGAAAGCGGTATCTTTCTTTGGCAATGCCCAGGCTCAGGTGCCAGTTCATCCTCGTCTCTTTCCATCTCTCGTACCATTCCTTTTGTGTGCCGGGACGGATGAAGAACTGCATTTCCATCTGCTCAAATTCCCTCATGCGGAAAATGAACTGCCGGGCAACGATCTCATTGCGGAAAGCCTTACCGATCTGGGCTATGCCAAAAGGGATTTTCATTCTCCCGCTCTTTTGCACATTAAGAAAATTGACAAATATTCCCTGGGCTGTTTCAGGCCTTAAATAAACAATGCCTTCCCCTTCCTCTCCTGCCACGCTTCCCATTTGCGTGGAGAACATCAGATTGAACTGGCGTATGTCGGTCCAGTTACTTGTACCGCTGATAGGGCATTTTATTTTATGATCAACGATGAGTTTTTTCAATCCTTCAAAATCATCTTTTGCCAGCAAGGAGTTCATTTCTTCTAATACTTCCTCTGCCTGCTCCATTTTATTTTCCGCATACAATTTTTCAGCGTAACCCTCTATCAGGTGATCCACCCGGTATCTTTTCTTGCTGTCTTTGTTATCAATCATCGGGTCATTGAAATTATCAATATGCCCGGATGCTTTCCAGGTAGTCGGGTGCATAAAGATGGCCGCGTCAATACCCACGATATTTTCATGCATCTGCGTCATGCTTTTCCACCAATGATCCTTGATATTCTTTTTCAGCTCACTGCCCCACTGGCCATAATCATAAACCGCCTGCAGGCCGTCATAGATCTCGCTGCTGGGAAATACAAAACCATACTCTTTGCAATGAGAGATGATATCCTGAAATCTGTGTGTTTTAGGGGACGTTTTATTATCGTTTGCCATAAGGCGGCAAAGGTAAAGAAGAATTATTTCTGTATTACGGAGAGTAATGCCACGAGGTCCTCTTTTTTTGAAAAGTTCACCTTGTTGGAATCCATGTAATTTTTAAGATCAGCAGATTCTTTTCCGGTTGCCATTTTCAGAATGTTTTTTCGGTTGGCAGGTTTAAAATTTCCGTCCGCATCACCTACATAATATACAGAGATGCGTTTCACAATGGTTTTCTCCTGTACGGTCAGGTCTTTCATTCCGGTGGAAGTATATTGCATCTGCCTGAACTGATCAATGGACACACCCGATGTCTCCACGCCCATGGCTCCAATCTTTTTCACTTCGGCTACTCCGAAATATGATTTTTCGCCAAGCTTCAGATCGCCGTAGTTGCCAATTTCCCTCAGGTATGTTTTATTGGAAAAATAAAAAGTGTCATTCCCCAATGCAAACAGTTTAAAGTCTTGAGGAGAGGCAAATGCCAGGGTGTCTTTTTTCTCATTGATGAACATCATTTCCCCAAACAGGTAATTATAATTCACTTCGGCCCTTCCCAATCTTCCGTCCTTCATCCATAATAAGCCATTGACAAAATTCTTTGAAAAATATTGACCCTGCTGAGGTATGGCGTCAATGATCTTTTCTCCAGGCTCTATAGTGAATACCTGATCGCTCTGGGCCATGCCTTTCATCATAAAAGTCATAAAAACGCCGGTGCCAATACAAAATATTTTTTCATAAAACGAATTTTTAAATCGAAACATATCTGCATTACAAAGCTAATCTTTCAGCTTTTTATTTCTCAGATGTCTTTTTGCATCCCTCTTTGTTTTCTTTTCAATATTCTTCTTCAGGGCTTCAGTGAGGTCCACGCCGGTCTGATTGGCCAGGCAAAGCAAAACCCACAGCACATCTGCCATTTCATCTCCCAGATCTTTTGCCTGCTCACCTTTTTTAAATGATTGGTCGCCGTATTTACGTGCCATGATGCGGGCCAATTCTCCCACTTCCTCAGTAAGTATGGCCATATTGGTCAGTTCGCTGAAATATCTTACGCCGACCGTTTTGATCCAATGGTCTACCTTCCGCTGGGCTTGCCTGATGGTCATAAAAGAAATTTTTACTTATTTTTTGCAATATAGCATGATTCTTGCCGTTCTTCTACTCCCGTTCCCGATCTCCTACCCCCTGAAAACAATTAATCACCATTTATGAAAAACAATTTATTTATTCTATGATACGCCTACTCTCCCGTTGCATAGCAGCTTTTGCAATTAGCGCCATGTTTGTTTGCCCCATGTATGCCCAGGGTGATCCCGGCCCGGGAAAGATCAGGCCTATTGCTGAAAGAAAAGTTAACAAACCGTTTAAAGTGCTTACTTCCGGAAAGCAAATAACCATCAAGAGCACCGATGCAGAAAATAACCTGAGGCAGATCCTGGTATGGACCTCTACCGGCCACCGCATTGTGGAACAGCATGAAATGGATGCCCCTTCTTTTGACTTCTCTGTTTCCGGTATCAATGAAAGAGTGTTCTTCCTGATGGTGGAATTTAAAAACGGCAAGAGGTTTTCCGAAAAGATAGGTGTGAGATAAAGTGTTATTAATACTAAAACGTTTTTTGCCAATCACAGGTTTATAAAAAATAAAGCTGACCGGGTCAAAAGTTTAAGCCTTCCCTGCTCGATACTTCAACCTCTCCCTTATTCCCTAACCTTTGTATCTATCAGAATGGTCACCGGCCCGTTGTTGATCAATGCCACTTTCATATCTGCGCCAAAAACACCGGCCTTCACTTCTTTTCCTAGGTCTATGGATAGTTGCTTTAGGAACTGTTCGTATATGGGGATCGCTATATCCGGTTTGCTTGCCTTCAGATAAGAAGGGCGGTTGCCTTTTTTAGTGGAAGCCTGAAGGGTAAACTGGCTCACCAGAAGAATTTCTCCATTGATGTCTTTTACGGAAATGTTCATCACCCCGTTATCATCATCAAAAATGCGCAGGTTCACGATCTTACTGCTGAGCCATTCAATATCTTCACTACCATCCGCATCTTCAATGCCTGCCAGCACAAGCAGGCCTTTTCCAACCTGAGAATGAACCTTGCCATCAATGGTTACAGAAGCTTTAGTTACTCTTTGTATGACCGCTTTCATGAGATCGCAAGTTACCGTTTCCGTTTCAGGCTTTCATTTCAAAGTTAAGTCCATAATTTGAAGGAATTTATCTTTACAGTATTACCGGCACTCCCATGCGGGATAAACTTCAAATTCTGTTATGACCGATCTCTCCAAAGAAATAAATTTTCAAACCACCCGCAGTGGAGGCAAAGGCGGCCAGAACGTCAATAAAGTAGAAACGGCTGTGATCGCATCTTTTCATATTGATTCTTCACAGATTTTGAATGAAGAACAAAAACAAATTTTAAAGGAAAAACTTTCCAACCGTATCAATGCAGAAGGGTTTCTGCAGGTGAAATCTCAAACACACCGTACGCAGCTTGCCAACAAGGAAGAAGCCGTTCAAAAGATCAATGAACTGATCCGTTTCTCTCTGAAAAGAAAGAAACCCCGCATCGCCACTAAGATCAGCAAGGCAGAAAAAGAAAAAAGATTTGAATCCAAAAAAAAGAGATCGGAAATCAAATCGGGCCGTAAAAAATTCAGGCCGGGAGATTATTAGTTGTTTGAAGTTCTCTTAGCTTTCAGTGCATCCAGTGCAGACTTCTGGTTATCTATATCCTTCTGTGCATTCTCCTGATCTTTTGCATTTTTCTTCAGGTCGTCCTGCAGGTTTTTGATCTTCTTCTCCATGCTGTCCTGGTCATCTTTCAGGTTCTTCAGTTTTTTCTCTGCCTTGGCCACCACATCTTCCTGCGCTTTGATCTGGAGTTCCAGGTCGGCAGCTACCACATCAGTCTGCAGGCTTTGCAGGAATTCCTTGATCCTTTCCACTTCCATCGGATCGAGTCCTGAAGAAGCATCCTCACCATTCTTATTCACGATCATATACAATACAGAAGTGTTCTTATCCTTGCGGCTCTTTTGTTCCACTTTTACGATATAATCCATGGCATCGCTGCTGATGTCATTGACATAAGCTGATTTGAAAACGATGAATCCCTTGTCCTTGTTGAACAATCCCTTTTCCTCTTTGCCTTTATTTCCCATCTTTTCCATCCTGGAAACGATGGCATCCTGCAAAGCATCGGTGGAATAAGGATAATCGATCGCATAGGCATTCTGCTTTTTCTTGCTGTAGTCAATGGTGGTCTCATAAGCCTGGGCGTTCACCACAGAAAAGAAAACGGACAAAAACAACAAAGACAATGATCCTTTTTTCATAAACCTGTAAATTTTTAAAGAGCAAAGATAAAGTAATCACGTTAGAAGTATTTTATATAGAAATGCTAAGATCCTACGCCCCGTTAAAAAAGTTAAAAATGCAAAGAGCTTCCTGCTCATTCGTGTTTTCAGAAACAGAAAACTATTTTTGTTCTGAATTCGGCAGCAATTAAAACCATCTGATCCTTGAGCGGAATCAAAAAACTAGCAGGCCAGACAATGTGGTATGGAGTCAGCTCCATCGTAGCCCGGTTTTTGAATTACCTGCTCACTCCCTATCTGACTTTAAAATTATCCGGTCCCGCCTATGGCGACATGACCCTGGTTTATTCGGCTATCCCTTTCCTGAATGTCATATTTACTTATGGGCTGGAAACCGCTTACTTCCGCTATGTTCAGAGAAAAGAACATGAGGAAGAAGTGTATAACACAGCCACCGTGTCGCTGATCATCAGCACTATTTGCCTGACCACACTGCTCATCATCTTCCGTACGGCCTTTGCAGATCTGATACGAATTGAAAAACACCCGGAATATATCACCTGGAGCGCTTTCATCATTGCATTCGACAGCTTGTCGGCGCTGGCATTTGCCAAGCTTCGTTATGAACAACGCCCTATAAAATTTGCCGTCATACGCATTGCCGGCATCCTGATCAATATTGCGGTCGTGTATTTCTTCTTATCCGTCTGCCCGCGGATAGAAGCCAAAGACCCGAAAAGCATTTTACTGTTCTTTTACAACAAAAATGTAGGCGTGGGTTACGTGATCATTGCCAACCTGGTGCAATCGGCAATCACCCTTCTTTTACTGTGGAAAGAATTCCTTTCCTTCAAATGGAGATTCAATGGCAAACTGTGGGGGCAGATCATGCTGTATTCCATGCCGCTTGTCATTGCGGGTTTTGGCGGTATGATCAACGAAACCTTTGACCGGATCATGCTGGGCTGGTGGTCATCAGTGCCTACGGAAGAAGCCGTTAAATTTGAAGTGGGAACCTATGGCGCCTGTTACAAATTATCCATCCTGATCACTTTATTCATACAGGCTTTCCGCATGGGCGCCGAACCTTTTTTCTTCATCCAGTCAAGAGGAGAAAATCCGCAGAGGATCTATGCACGGGTGATGAAATTTTTTGTCATCACCATTTGCCTGATGTTCCTTGTGGTGGCGCTGTTCCTCGACATCTGGAAATATTTCATACAAAACCCGAAGATGTGGGAAGGGTTGAAAGTGGTGCCGGTACTTTTATTGGCCAATATGTTCCTGGGCATTTATTACAATCTATCCATCTGGTACAAACTCACCAACAAGACCATGGCCGGCGCCTGGATTACAGTGATCGGTGCTGTCATCACCATTATCATCAACTATCTGTTCATTCCCACTTTTGGTTACATGGCCTGTGCCTGGGCCACATTTTTTTGCTACGGCAGCATGATGGTGATCTCTTTTATCTGGGGGCAAAAAGAGTACCGTGTGCCTTATGCATGGAAAAAATTACTGGCTTACATAGTCATTGTCGTCTTGCTTTATTTCGTGCACCGCCTTTTCATTCAGATGGACCTTAACAGGTGGATCAACCGCGGCTTTGCTGCTGCACTCACACTTTCGTTTCTCCTGTTGATCCTGAACATTGAGAAAAAAGAATTTCAGAGGTTGCCGGTGGTGGGAAGGTTGTTTGCGAATTAAAATCACTTTTTATTAATGAGTTAATGCTCTTTCCTTCTCTATGAGACTTTGCATTTTAGTAATATTACCTGAAAGGGCATGAGATAGAATCAGTAGGAAATCCATCAAATTCTTACTTCCTGTTTCATTTTTACAACCCGGTGCAGCGTATTCCAATTTGAGTGAGTCTTATTGATTATTGTACGGGAAATACACTTTCTTACAGTTATTATCCAAACCAATAAAATGGTGATATGAAATTCAGGCTCGTTTTTATTCTTACCCTTTCCTCGGTTATAGCCTTTTTTCCGGGCTGTACCAAAGAACAGGCTCCAACCGGCACCGCTACACCTATTGTTCTTCCTCCGGGTGGCCAAAGCGTAATATCTTCTCAAAATATATTTGCCCTGAAGTTTTTCAAAGAAGTACTGCAACAGGATATTTCCAATTCAAATAAATTAATCTCTCCTTTAAGTATTTACACGGCATTCAGCATGGTGTATAACGGAGCTACGGGCCATACTTCGGATGAAATGAAAACTGTTTTACAGTTGCAGGATATTCCCACGGAAACATTGAACAATACCATTAAATCCCTGATGACGGGATTGCCCAAAGCCGATTCAAAGATAGAAATGGATATTGCCAATTCAATCTGGTATCGTTCTACGGGGCCGCAACCGCTGCAACCGTTTATCAACACCGTATCAGAATACTATTTGTCACAAAATCACAAAGTCGGATTTAATAATCCTCAGACCGTTGACAACATCAATTCATGGGTTACAGGCAAAACTCATGGAAAAATAAACAGGATAATTGACCAGATTAGTCCCGAGGATATCATGTACCTGATCAATGCTGTTTACTTTAAAGGGCAATGGAAACTGAAATTTGATCAGTCCGAAACAAAAGACATGACCTTTTATGCCAAAGATCCGGGTACAGTTCAGGTGCCCTTTATGACACAAACAGCCACTTTCCGGTATATGGAAAATCATTCCATGCAATGCGTTGAACTTCCTTACGGTTCCGGCAGTTTCAGCATGTATATAATTTTACCGGCATCGGGGCTTTCGGTTGAAAACCTGCTTTCTTCTTTCAACGGAGACCCGATGACAGGAACTTTAAATGAAATGGATTCAGCAAAAGTGACCTTGTATCTGCCCAAATGGACGTATAGCTATGATCTGAAAGATATGAAACCGGAAATGTCATCATTGGGAATGCATGATGCGTTCACTGAAAACGCTGCCTTTTATAATATGTATCCCCCGGAAGCAGGGGCCTATATTTCAAAAGCGATCCATAAGACATACATTGCCGTGGATGAAAAAGGAACAGAAGCTGCAGCCGTTACTTCAATCGGCATGGGAACGACCTCTGTTCCTCAAAATCCTGTCATGAATGTGAACAGGCCATTTTTATACTTAATAGCAGAAAATCATACAGGTTCTGTTTTATTTTTAGGTAAAGTAAATGATCCGGGGCAACAGCAGAATTAAGTTTTTTTAGAACAGCAAAAATTTAAGCCTTTCATTACAAAAGATCAGCCGGTAAAAGCAGGGTGTAAATTTTCCGGATGTGGTCATTCTCTTAATTCTGTCACAGATATTCATCAGAAAATTTCCTTTGAAATTTCAGTTTCATTCAGAAACATTCACCATAATAGAATGATGAGCTGTATGCTGTAACGGTCAGAACATTTTTACAAACGGGTTATTCATCTTCTCAAACCCCGCAGTTGTCACCGGCCCATGACCGGGATATACTTTGGTGTCGTCGGGCAAAGTAAACAACTGCGTTTGAATGCTATTTATTAAGGTGTTGTAATCTCTTTCTCACAAAACGACCCTGTCGGATGTTTGATGAATTAAACTACCATTTTTTTTATTTTTTGCTCTTTTTATACAGCATTTTTATATATTTCTGCTGAATCAAAACAGCAAAATGGATAACCATTAATCAGATCACAAATATTGGTATCAGAACAATCGGCGGATAAAGTACGCCTGCTACAGGAAAAAATTCATTGGAATGACCGGCTGATCGGAATTGTCGGAGCCAGAGGAACGGGTAAAACAACCTTGCTCCTGCAGCAAATAAAGCAGCGATACGGCAACAGAGCAAATGCACTTTATCTTTCACTCGATGATATATTTTTTACAGATAACAAGTTAGTGGATGTTGCCCGGTATTTCATTCCAAGGGGAATTGATACTTTTTTTCTCGACGAAGTGCATAAATATCCCCAATGGGCTAAAGAAATAAAAAATCTGTATGATCAATATAAGAAGATTCATATTGTGTTTACAGGTTCGTGCATTACCGATATACTTCGCCAAAATGCCGATCTCAGCCGTCGCTCCGTTCAGTTTGAGATGCCTGGTCTTTCTTACCGTGAATACCTGCAGTTTTCAAATATTGCCACGCTGCAACCAGTTTCGTTGAAAGACATTCTGATCCATCATGGGGAAATCGCATTAGACCTGGCAAAGCAGTTTAAACCATTGATGTACTTCAATGACTATTTACAGTTTGGATATTATCCTTTTTTTTTAGAAGGTAAAAAAACATATTCCATAAGGCTGGAGCAAATCATAAAAATGACTTTGGAAAACGATCTGACGTTTATTGAAGGATTTGATCCTGCTAATATCAGAAAAATAAGCCGGCTTTTTTACATCCTCGCCACCAATGTTCCTTTTAAACCTAACATATCAAAATTGAGTGATAAAATCGGGATCCATCGCAATACGCTGGTTCAATACCTGCATTATCTTGAAAAAGTAAGACTAATTAATTCCTTATCGGCACTTAGCAAAAGTATCAGCACACTTCAGAAACCAGACAAAATTTTTCTGGAGAATACCAACTTTCACTTTGCACTTTCACCAGAAAACGATGATAAAGGCAATATGAGGGAATCATTTTTTTTAAACCAGCTTAAAAACGCAGGGCATAGTGTTTCGCTGTCTGTAAAGGGCGATTTTACCGTAGATGGAAAAAATGAATTTGAAATAGGAGGTAAAAACAAAACAGGAACAGCAACTTCATCTGCTAAGAATTTTTGGATTGTGAATGATAATATTGAAACCGGTGCGCTGCACAAAATACCTTTGTGGCTATTCGGAATGTTATATTGAAGTCCCGCTGTTTTTTTGACATCCCGCCACAACTAAAATTATGAGCATAAACTACAACAAGGATAATCAATACAACTTCACCCAAGGGTTATTCATCTTCTCAAACCCCACCGTTGTCACCGGCCCATGACCGGGATATACTTTGGTGTCATCCGGTAAAGTGAAGATCCGGGTCTGAATGCTGTTGATCAGGGTGTCAAAATCACCTCCCGGAAGATCGGTCCTTCCGATACTGCCTTTGAATAACACATCCCCGCCAATCACAAAGCCTCCTGCCCGGTCATAGAAGCATATACTTCCCGGTGAGTGTCCCGGGGTGAACAGTACCTCCAGTTCATCTTCATCCAGTTTTACAGTATCTCCTTCCTTCAGATAAACCAACGGGCCTTCATAATTCTCAAAGGGCAACTGCCACATCCTTCCGCTTTCCGGGGCAAAGTCCAGCAACGGCTTCTCCAGCTCATGAATGTGCAGCGTCAATCCCCAGGTGTCCCGTATGAATTTATTACCGAATACATGATCAAGGTGACAATGCGTATTGAGTAACAAAACAGGCTCCAACCTTTCCTCTTCAATGGCAGATCTCAACTCCTGTCTTTCACCGGCAAAATAACAGCCCGGATCAATAATGCAGCACCGGCCTTTTTCGTTATACAAAACATAAGTATTCTCTTCAACCGGGTTAAATGTAAATTTCTTAATGTTTAACATGGTCGGTTTTTCGTACTTTAGTTTTTTGGTAAATTGTTTACCGGATGCGAAATTAAAGACGACAGGACAATAAGCATCGAAAGACACGAAATGTAATGATTCTATGAAGAAAGTATTATGCCTGATGGCCTGCTTTCCGGTTTTCATGATCATGAAAACATCGGCGCAGGTGAACTCTGTGGAATTTGGGAAGAATAGGGTCCAATACCAGAATTTCAAATGGAAATATTACCAGACAGAGAATTTTAACTCTTATTTTAGTCAGAACGGGCTGGCACTGGGAAAATATGTTGCGCAAATTGCCGAGCAGGAACTCCCGGGCCTTGAGGAATTCGTTGAATACGGACTGCAACGCCGTGCCAATATAGTTATCTACAACAGTTTTGATGAAATGCAGCAATCCAATATCGGGTTAGGCATTGACTGGCAGAATACCGGCGGCGTCACCAAACTGGTAAACAACAAAATGATCGTCTATTTCGATGCTAATCATGACAACCTGCGCCTGCAGATACGTCAGGGTATTGCCAGGATACTGGTGGAAAATGTTCTTTTCGGTGACGACCTTGGAGAATTTGCCGCTAACCAGGCCTTACTCGATCTTCCCAAATGGCTTACCGACGGTTATATCGCTTATGCGGCTCAAAACTGGAGCCCCGAGCTCGATGATGATCTCCGTGCAGTGATGCTGGGAGGATTATATAATAACTTTTATCAGTTCGCTTATGAGAAACCTGATCTTGCAGGTCATGCTTTCTGGTACTATATAGCCAATAAATACGGGAAAAATAAGACCACCTATCTTCTTTACCTGGCACGGATCTACAGGAACCTGAACAATGCTTCCATGAAAGTTGCCAATAAAAAATTCAAAAAGATTCTGGAAGATTTCATGCTGGAAATACCGCAGCAATATTTCAAAGATATCCGCGGCAGGCGCAATGTTCCCAAGGGACAGTTGTCCATTACCAGGGAGATCGGAAAAAGAGATTACATCCGTTTCAATGCCAACCCCAATCCGAAAAGTTTCACTTATGCCATGGTGGAATATAACCAGGGAAGATATTCGGTGATACTGATGGAAAACTTTGTAAGCAAAAAAGTATTATTGAAATACGGTGGGCGTTCCAGGCAGGACGAAGAAAATCCGAACTATCCTATTCTGGCATGGGATGGTAAAGGCACAAGGCTGGCAGTGGTGTATAATGATCAGGGGAAAACGAAACTCTTTGTTTATGATGTATTGAACCGTATCAAAACAGTAAAGCAGGATCTGAAGATGTTCGACCAGGTGGAAGACATGAATTACATGCTGGATGCCAACACACTTCTGTTCAGCGCTGTAAAAAGCGGACAATCGGACATCTTTGTTTATAAAATAGACAAGCAATCCGTAGAGCAGATCACCAATGATGTCTATGATGACCTGGATGCTTCTTTTGTGGCATTCCCCAACAAATCAGGCATCATCTTTTCCAGCAACCGGCCTTCTGCCAATGCAGCAAACAGTGACGACTCTCTTCCCGGAAAACGTTTTAATATTTTCCTGGTGGACAACTGGAATAAATCGGATTTCAAACAGATCTCCCGGCTCACCAATCTGAAATTCGGCAATGCCCGTTATCCGTCTCAATATAATACTTCACATTTCACTTTTGTAAGTGATGAGAATGGTATCAATAACCGTTATGCAGGATTCTTTCAAACACAAAGAGCCGGCATTGACACGTTGGTATTTATCGGCGATGAAGTGCTGCGCAATCCTGATGTAAAAGAAGTGGACAGCCTGCTCAAAGAATGGGATAAAACGGATATTGACTCTGTAGGTTTTGTTTCCATCACCAATGATTCCGCTTATGTCTTTCCTCTTACCAACTATCAGAGCAGTTTGCTGGAAACCCGCACTGCCGGTGATAACAGCCAGGTAAGTGAAGTGGTGAAACTGGGTGATATAAAACTTTTGTATCGTCTGAAAGTGGATGAGAATACTCTGAGGCGGCGTAATGTAACAGCCGGGCCTACCGAATATATGAGGCGGGTGATGGATGAACGGAAAAGAGCTACCGGTAAAGTGAGCCCCAGCCAGCCGGTCCCGAAATCTGACACGACAAAAAAACAAAATGACTTTTTTCAGAATGAATTCGAATTCGAGAAGCCTGACACCACCTCCAAAGAAGGAATGATAGTGGGATCACATCAGTTGACAAAAGAACCTGTTCTTAAGAAAGCAAAAATATTTGAATACAGGCCTCCCAAATTCTTCAATGATTACCTGGTAAGCGGTTTCAACAACAGTGTTCTGGTCAACCGCTTTCAACCATACCAGGGCGGCAACGGGCCGGTCTATCTCAGCAATGGGGATCCTTTCAATGGTATTCTGAGAGTGGGAACCTCAGACCTGATGGAAGACTGGAAATTTGCCGGCGGTTTCCGTATCAGTCCTAACCTGGACAATATGGAATATGTGCTGAGCACCCAGTATCTTAAAAAGAGGCTTGACTATGGATTCACCTATTACCGCAATTCTGTCAAGAATCCTCCGTTGTACAATGATTCGCTTCAGTTCAATGCTAAACAATTCACGAACCTGTATCAGATCACTGTTTCCTATCCATTTAATAAGATCAGAAGCATACGTTTTAATGTTGCTTTCAGGAGTGATAAATATGTTGCGCTCTCTGATGGCTTTGCCGGGTTGAAAGCGGAAGACAGAAAATTCAATTATGCATTGGTCCATGCAGAATACGTGTATGATGATGCCATCAGTCCGGCGCAGAATATATGGTTCGGGCTTCGCTGGAAAATATACATGGACTGGAACGCAAGGGTCAGTAAAATAAATGGCCAGACTGCAGAAAATCCATATACATTAAATGCGGGATTTGACGGCAGGCACTATTTACCGATCTACCGTAATATTATCTGGGCAGTTCGTGCTGCAGGAGATTTTTCATGGGGCCCAGAAAAATTCATTTATTATCTGGGCGGTGTTGACAACTGGCTTTTCCCGAAATTTAATAAGTCCAACAGGCCGGCTCCCGATAATGAATATGCTTATCAATCTCTCGCTGTGAATCTCCGCGGGTTCAATCAGAATGTGGCCAACGGGAACAATGCTCTTGTAGTGAACAGTGAAATCAGGGTACCTGTATTTTCCACATTCCTGAACAGGCCGATCAATAATGCCTTTTTAAGGAATTTCCAGTTGGTGCAATTTGCCGACCTCGGTTCTGCATGGAACGGAGCTTACAATAAAATGAGAAGGCCCGGAGTCGTTTATGGTGCGCCGCCGATGACCGTTTCCGTCAAAGCCGGTGGCATCGGCCCCTTTGCAGGCGGCTATGGTTTTGGCGCAAGAAGTGTATTGCTTGGGTATTTTCTTCGCATAGACGCTGCCTGGGAGATGAATGGCATCTTCAGGGGAAAACCGGCATGGTATTTTGCCATGGGACTGGATTTTTAAAATCATCATTTACTATTCATACCGTGTGAATAGTAAATGACCTGAGATAAGTTCCGTTCACCGGGTAACATACTCTTTTATACTTCTTTGATCAAATGAAGTATTAGTTCCCAATCAATAACTTTGCAGGTTCAAAGTCCCAATGAAACTTTACAAAATATTAGCTACAGTTATCTTTTTCTTCATTGCCGGAACCGGATCGTGTCAAACAAAGATCATTTCAGGAGTGGTGAAAGATTCTCACAGCGAAGAGCCCATTCCATTCGCATCGGTGATCTTTAAAAATACCAGTGTCGGAACGCTCACCGATTCAGCAGGCAGATTCAATTTTTATTTTGAAAAATTACTATCCGACACTCTTCTGATCACCTGTGTGGGATATCAGCCTTCTTTATTCACACTCTATCCGAAAAAAGATACCCTGATTGCCGAGGTACTGCTGGAACCCGGCACCTTTAATGAAGGCGTTGTCGTTCGCATTAAAGTGAACAAAGGATTATTGTTATGGCGGAAAATAGTAAAACACAAACCCGATAATGACCGTTACCGTTTCAAAAACTTCTCCTATGAACTTTATAATAAACTCGAGCTGGATATCAAGAACCTTAATTTCGATCGCCTCGCAAAATTCAAACCCCTGCATCCGGTTAGCGATCTGATCCGAAGCAATGTGGATACTTCCGAAGGATTGAAATACCTGCCCAGCTATTTAACCGAAGTAATTTCTGACTACTACTATCAGAAAAAGCCTGAGAAATACCGTGAAGTAATCAAAGCCGCCAACACCAATGGAGTGAAAAATGAGAGTATCGTGAAATTACTTGGCGGCATGGATCAAAATATTGATGTATATAAAAATTTTATCCCTGTTTTTGACAAGCAATTCGTAAGTCCCATTAGTGACAATGGCGATTTCTATTACAAATATCAGGTAGTAGATACCCAGTTTTTCAACCATCATAAATTCTATCACATGGTCTTTACTCCAAGGAGAAAAGGTGAAAATGTTTTTGAAGGAGATTGCTGGGTGAATGATACGACCTTTGCCATTCAGAAAATCAACCTGAGGCTTGACAAAGATGCCAATATCAATTTTCTCGACCGTCTCAGCCTCATCCAGGAATACTCGCTGATCAATGACTCGACCTGGTTTTTATCGAAAGATAAATTTGTTGCGGATATTTCTCCTCTCGGAAAAGATAAACTCGGCTTCATCGGAAGAAAGACAACGACATACAAAAACGTTGTCACTAATGACAGTTCCGTTACCAATGAACTTGCCCGTAACAAGATCAAAGAAGAAGTAATTACTTTACCCGGCGCTGATGTAAAAAGTAAAGAATTCTGGAGCAGTTCCCGCCATGAAGAACTAAGCAGTTCTGAAAAAGCGATCATTAAAATGATCGACACACTGACGAACGCCCCGGTATTCAAAAGATTTACCAGGGCTGTTAATTTTTTCGGAACCGGATACCTCGATGCGGGCAACTATCAGTTCGGCCCCTGGTACAATGCTTTTACCTATGACGGCTGGGAAGGCTACCGGGTGCGCTTTGATCTTGGTACCAATCATCATTTTGATAAACATTTCTGGTGGCACGGCTATCTTGCTTATGGATTCGGTGATCAGAAGCTGAAAGGGAAAGCAGAACTATTTTACCTGCCCAAGAAACATCCACGGCTGTATCTCTACGGATCTTACACCAAGGATCTGGATTTCGGGCAAAACTATTACGGCGAAGTCACTTCCGACAACATTTTTGCATTGGCCATACGCAAGCCTCACGTTCCGATCAAATACATGAGAGTGGAAGAAAAGAGGTTTGAATTCTATGATGAACACAGGTCGGGCTTGTCCACTTTGCTTACGGTCAATAACAAATCATTCCTCCCTTTAAAAAATATTCCTCCCAAAGATTCTTTTGTATTAAAGAACGGCAGGGATGCGATGACCTCGTTCGAAACCTCTCTGAAGGTCAGGTTTGCCTATCTGGAAAAATTCCTGGAAAACGATTTCTTCCGCACCAGCCTGGGCAGTCCTTATCCCATTGGTGAAATTTATTTCAGTAAAGGTTTTGCCGGAGTAATGCACAGCGGATATGATTATTTCAAGATCTCCGGGAGCGTTTCCGACTATATCAAAATACCTCCCTACGGAAGTTTTTCATTTAATGTTTATGCAGGTAGGACATTCGGAACGCTTCCCTACGTGTTACTGGATATTGCTCCTGGCAATGAACTTTATTACTATAATTCTTATGCATTCAACACCATGAACCGTTACGAATTCATTCATGACAAATACGCCGGAGTGAATCTTGATTACAATATCGGTAACGGCATTTTCCGTTTTATCTCATTGACACGTAAACTTAAATTCCGCCAGTTCTTCACATTAAAAACACTATGGGGCAGCCTGAGCGAAAAAAACAAGGCCTTCAACTTCAAACAAGGGAGCGGTTTCCAGACACTGGATGGAAGGACTTTTATGGAATTGGGAACCGGCGTTGACAATATTCTCCGAGTATTCAGACTCGACTTTGTGTGGAGAGTGCTTCCGAGGCCATTGCCAGAGATAAAAAGCGAACGCTTCGGAATCTTCGGCAGCTTCCGTTTAAGTTTCTGATCCAGCCTTTATTGCAGATCACAATTTTTCAGAATGACCGCTGCTGCTTTGCGGATCTGATCTTCTGAAATGACAAGGGGAGGCGAAATTCTCAGGCAGTTGGGTGCAAACAAAAACCAGTCTGTCAGAACTCCGTCCCGAATGCAGGCATCAATTATTTTCTTGTTGGTTTCAAAAGAATCGAATCCGATCGCAAGCCACAGCCCTGAGGAACGTACCGATCTGATCTTCGGATGCGCTAATAATGATCTGAATAAATTCTCTTTGGATGATACACCTTTGATCAGTTCTTCATCCAGCAAAACTTTCATAGCTGCTGCTCCGGCAGCGCAGCAAACGGGATGGCCTCCGAAAGTTGTGATATGACCGAGCTCAGGCCGGTTGGTCAATGATGACATGATCTTTTTATCAGCTATAAAAGCCCCAAGAGGCATCCCCCCTCCCAGCGCTTTGCCCAATAATAAAATATCAGGAACAACATCAAAATTTTCAAAACCCCATAATTTTCCTGTTCTGCCAAATCCCGCCTGTATTTCATCCAATATCAATAAAGTACCCGTATTAGTGCATCGCTCTTTCAATTCCTTCATCCATTCTTTGGAAGGAGAAACTACTCCCGCCTCGCCTTGTATCGTTTCTGCGATCACACATGCCGTTCCTTCCGTGATCTCTTTCAATGTATCCAATGAGCCGTAGTCACTATGCAAAATATCCGGCAATAAAGGGCGGAATGCATTCCGCCAATACTCATCTCCAATGATGCTGAGCGAGCCCTGCGTGGATCCGTGATAAGCTTTTTTAAATGCAATGATCCTTGTTCTGTTTGTAAATCTTTTTGCCAGTTTCATAGCTCCTTCAACTGCTTCTGCACCCGAATTGGTGAAATAAACAGAATTGAGTGTTGCAGGCAGATGATCGGTAAGCAGTTTGGCATACTGCACCTGCGGCGATTCCACAAATTCGCCATAGACCATAATGTGCAGATAAGAATCAACCTGTTTTTTAATGGCATCAATAACTGCCGGATGGCGGTGGCCGGTGTTTGCCACACTGATTCCTCCCACCAGGTCAATGTATTCTTTTCCATTTACATCATACAAAACAGAACCTTCTGCCTTCACGATCTCCAGTCCGAGAGGGCCATCGGAGGTCTGGGCCACATGCCTTAAGAATAATTCCCTCAGATTCATCCGGCAAATATCGTTCATCAAAAGCAACCAATCCGGTAAACAGGACCATGACAGCAGGTAAATTCTTTAATTTGCAGGCAAACATTTTTATGCCGGTCATACTACCTGTTGAAGATAAAAACCCGCAGTTTGGCGAAAATTGTTTCCTGGCTCCCAATTCTACTATAGTCGGCGATGTCATCATGGGCGATGACTGCAGTATCTGGTTCAATGCGGTGGTCCGGGGAGATGTGAATTTTATCCGTATGGGAAATAAAGTGAATGTTCAGGATGGTGCGGTCATTCATTGTACCTATAAACGATGCGGGACAACCATAGGGAACAATGTCTCCATCGGGCACAATGCGATCGTTCACGGATGCACGCTGCACGATAATGTGCTGATCGGTATGGGAGCCATAGTAATGGACAGAGCAGTGGTCAACAGTAATACCATCATTGCAGCGGGAGCTGTTGTTCTTGAAGGAACTGTTTGTGAATCGGGAAGCATTTATGCGGGAATTCCGGCCAAAAAAGTAAAAGACATATCTCCTGAAATGATCAATGGTGAGATAGACCGCATTGCGAATAATTACGTTCATTATGCTGACTGGTTTCGGAACCAGTCATCTATGGCATGAAGCTTGTCAGTAAATGGAAAAAATCAGATCGAGGGTAGTTTTACTATGGCAAATGCAATTATTTATGAATAATTTCGTTTTTGTCGAAAGCAATATTACAAATGAAAAACCTGAGAATTTTCGTAGTAATGATGGGTGTGCTGATGCTGGTTTCTTCATGCCGTCTGATCAGCAATGTTTTTAAGCCGAAATATGGATGTCCTACGAACGGGAAGAATGTGGGAGCCGAAAAAATTCTCAGTGGTGATCCCGGTGCGATGAAAGATGCTAAAAAAGCGAAAAAGTTCAAGAGTTGAAGAACATAGATGCAGCTATTTATAGTAGATCCAAGTCCTTATTAAGAATCGTTTAAAAAATTTGTACCATGAGCCTAACATTACGTACCTCGATGGGATGCACCGAAGCCATCATTGCCGATGATGGCAGCCTCAAGCGCTTTTACCAGGTGGCAGACATTCTCAGTGAAGATCTCCGTATCAGTTTCAGCAACAAAGAAGATGATTTTGATACCATAGACTGGGAATTCAAATTTAAGGGCCACAATCTGACCCTGCACTACAACATCTATAACGGGATCTCCATCTTTCCCACTAAAACCCGTGATGCGCTGAATAAGGACAATAAGGCAGTAGTAGAACTGGCCAATGTGCTCGAATCTCTATTGTTCAATGAAAGAAGAAATATCGCCTGAGTTCTTCTTTCTTCTAATAATTCTTTTCCTCAATTGAATCAAGAATATTCAGATAACTGATATATCTATCAGGATCAATAATCCCTTCTGCAACTGCACCCTTAATAGCACAACCCGGCTCATTTATATGAAGGCAGTTATTAAACTGGCAATCGTTCAACCGCTCTCTCATCTCGGGAAAATAATGAGATAGCTCCTGTCTCGAAACATCCACAAGGCCAAATTCTTTCATTCCCGGGGTGTCAATTACTTTTCCGCCGCCGGGCAGATCGAACATTTCGGCAAAAGTGGTGGTATGAAGCCCTTTTCCGCTCCAGTCGCTTACATCCTGGGTCTTTAAATTCAGATCAGGAATCAGGGCATTCAGCAAGGAGGACTTGCCGACACCGCTTTGCCCGCTTATCAGGGTGATCTTATTCTTCAATATCTCTTTGATATCTTCCATGCCCATGTGTTCTTTCACACTCGCCAGGATCACTTTATAACCTGCTTTCTCATAAATAACTTTCAATTCGTCATATTTATTTTTTTCCTTTTCACGATACAGGTCTGATTTATTAAACACCAACACCGATGGGACATGATACATTTCTGAGGCAACCAGGAATCGGTCTATAAACCCACGGGGAGTTTTCGGATCTCTCATCGTTGCAATCAACATGGATTGATCTATATTAGCAGCAATGATATGGTGCTGATGCTTTATCCTGGGTGAACGGCGGTTGATATAATTTTTTCTTGACTTTATCTCCGTGATCACTGCGGTTCCTTCCGTGCCGTTTTCTGGATCGATCTCCACTTCATCGCCCACTGCCACCGGGTTGGTGCTGGTAATATCGTCAATTTTGAAAACGCCTTTTATCCGGGCACTGTGAAAAGCCCCAGTAGCATCCTTCACGGAGTACCAGCTCCCGGTTGACTTATAAACGACAGCCTTCATCCGGTGCAAGATAACAGAATATGTGTTCAGGGAAACTTTCTGAAGATAGTAAACCGGAGGATCATCTCCAGAAACATCAATCCCAGGGAAACAAGCAGTAAAGCAGGGAACAAGTCACTATATTTTTTTGAAATGGTTATCTCCACTTTTGATTTCTCCATTTTATCAATTTGCCGGTAAATATTTTCCAGGCCCTCATGATCCGTTGCCCTGAAATATTTTCCTCCGGTTTCATTTGCTATTCTTCGAAGCAGGTCTTCATCCAATTGATCAGAAGAAGAGTCTTTGTTTTGCTGCGCAGTAATGACCGGCATGGTTGCATTCGAATGAGTAGCACTCATTCCGATAGTGTAAACTTTCACATGCTGGGATTTGGCAATTTCAAGCGCTGTCAGCGGATCTATGATACGGGTGACAGGCGCCGATTCCTTTCCATCGGTGAGCAAAATGATCACTTTGCTTGGAGATTCGCTTTCTTTCAGCCGGTCCACTGCAGTTGCCAGGCCTTCACCGATCACTGTTCCGTCTGCAAGATATTTTTGAGTCTCGAGAGACTGTATCTGTCCGATCAGTGCGGTTCTGTCGGTCGTGATAGGACATTGGGTATAGCTTTCACCCGAAAATATCACCAGGCCGATGCGATCCAAAGGTCTGTTTTCAATAAACTGTATGGCTACTTCTTTTGCCGCTTCAAGCCTCGAGGGTAAAATATCCCTGGATCCCATGCTGCCGCTTACATCCATGCATAACATGATGTCAATGCCGTTGCCGCTGATCTTCTGAACTTCACTCCTTTTCTGGGGGCGTGCCAATGCAAGGATCACACAGGTCAAAGCCAATATCCGCAGAATAAAAGGCAAATGCCTCAGCTTGTTTTTCCAGGAAGTAAAAGAAAATGCATAGACCGATGATACCGTTATGTAAGCCTGCTTGCCATCACTTTTTTTGATATACCAGAAGATCAAAACCGGTATCAACGCAAACAAAGCGAACGCTGCCGGATAGGCAAAATCAATATTTTTCAGCCATTCTATCATTTTGTACCCAACCTTTCAATTTCTTCAATAGAATTCTTTATGGAATCAACAACAGCTTTATTGTCTTGCTTTGAAGGAAGGTATTTGGCAAACTTTACCGAATCACTCAACTGTAATGATTGTGATAGTCTGCCGAACGATTCTTTTCCAAGGCCCAGTTGTTTAAGCTGGCCCACCAGATCATCTGTGGTTTCCTGCAGGGAAAGTATTCCCTTTTTCCTGAAAACATATAAACGGAAAATATCTGTCAGTGAGGAATAAAATTGTTTTTCTGACAAAGTGCTCTTCTCCAGTTGATTCATTTGCTGCATCGCTTCCTTATATGCATCAATCACCGGTCCGGGCTGCTTTTCATTTTTTGATTTTCTCTTCCATAACATCCAGATTATGACTCCGAGCACAAAAGCAGAGAGGATAGCAGGAAGAACCCACCAGGTCTTGTCCTTTTCAGCCGGCAATTCGACGATCTCTTTGATGTCATGATAATCTTTTGAAGGATCAAAGTCAGAAAAAACCACGTTGACCGCAACAGGGTCCGTTTTGATCTTTTTGTTCAGTATGAAAGAAGGTATTACCTGGTATCCCGAATCAAAGCTCGTAAGCAGGAACTGTCTTTTCAGCAATATCTTTCCCTGCTCTCTTGTTGTATCGGTCTTTGTACTGTCCAGGATCACAAAATGCGGAATACTGTCCACCGAAAAAAACTGCAGTGCAGTACCCCGAGGATAAGAAGCTTCCAGGGAAAGCTGAACACGGTCGCCTATCAGGATCTTGTTCTTGTCAACAGTGACTTTGACCGTTATTTTATTCTGGCTATAGACCCAACCTGCCGGGTAGATAAGCAGGAAAGAAAGAATTATTTTATAAAACTTCAGTTTATCCATTCTGAAAATATCAACGGTTCCTGCTTAAGAAGAATCGTTGCAAAACTTTTACATAATCTTCACCGCTTCGTATGTGAAGCAGATCGCATCCTGCTTTTTTGAACACCTCTGCACTATATGCCGTAACTCTGAAAAATTCCTTTTGATATCGTTCCCTAACGGATCTGCTGCTACTGTCCACCCAGGCGGTCTGTCCGTTTTCCGCATCTTTTACCTGCATCAATCCTGCATCGGGCAGCTCCACATCCATTTTATCATATATTTTGATACCGATCACATCATGCTTGCTGGCAGCCACACGCAAGGCATCACTGTAATTTGCATCTAAAAAATCACTCAATAAGAAAACGATATTGGTCTGCCTTGATGTATTATTGAAGAACTGCAATGCCTTGTTCAGTTGTGTTCCTTTGTTCTTTGGCTGCCTGGCCAGCAATTCGCGGACAATATACAAAGCATGCTGCCTTCCTTTCCTGGGAGGGATATAACCTTCGATCTGATCGCTGAAAAAGATGACACCCACTTTGTCGGCATTGTTGACTGCAGAGAAAGACAAAACCGCGGCAACTTCCGTAATGATATCTTTCTTTCTTGCCGATACCGTCCCGAACAGGGAACTGGCGCTGAGGTCTATCAGCAGCATCACGGTCAATTCCCTTTCTTCTTCAAATACTTTACTGAAAGGGTATCCAAACCTTGCAGAAACATTCCAGTCAATAAAGCGGACATCATCGCCGGCATAATATTCACGCACTTCTTTAAAGGACATGCCTCTCCCTCTGAAAGCGCTGTGATATTCTCCCGTAAAAAGATCGTTGGTCAGCTTTTTACTTTTAATCTCCAGCTCTCTTACTTTCCTTAATATTTCAGATGTTGCAGGCATCAGGGAACTTTGACTGTTTTCAATATTTCATCAATCACATTCTCCGCATTCACGTTTTCCGCCTCCGCTTCATAGGTCAGCCCGATACGGTGGCGCAGTACATCCTTGCAGATACCCTTTATGTCCTCGGGAATCACAAATCCTCTCTTATTAAGAAATGCCTGCACTTTTCCTGCCAGCGCCAGGTTGATGCTTCCTCTCGGCGAAGCGCCATAAGAGATCATCGGTTTCAGTTTTTCCAGGTTATATTGCTCCGGCTTGCGTGTGGCAAATACAATATCAAGAATGTACTGTTCAATTTTTTCATCCATATAGATCTGCCTGACAAGTTCCCGGGCTGTAAGCACTTCCTGAATGGAAACCACCTGTTTGATGGAAGGTAACGAAAGCCCTTGCACATTGTGCCTTATGATCAGTTGTTCCTCGCTCATGGACGGATAATCCACCACCACTTTCATGATAAACCTGTCCACCTGTGCTTCCGGCAATGGATAAGTTCCTTCCTGCTCCAGAGGGTTTTGAGTGGCCAATACCAGAAAAGGCTCATCCAGCTGATAAGTAGTGTCTCCGATGGTTACCTGTCTTTCCTGCATTGCTTCCAGCAATGCTGATTGCACTTTAGCAGGCGAGCGGTTGATCTCATCTGCCAGAATGAAATTGGCGAAGATGGGGCCCTTGCGGATCACGAACTCATTGCGCTGCTGATTATAGATCATGGTTCCGATGACATCGGCAGGGAGCAAATCCGGAGTGAACTGGATACGGTTGAACCGGGCATGAATGGCCTGTGCCAGCGATTTTATAGTAAGGGTCTTTGCAAGGCCCGGAACTCCTTCCAGTAAAATGTGTCCATTGCTTAGCAATCCGGTCAGTAAACGGTCCAGCATGTGTTGCTGGCCCACTATCACCTGTCCCACTTCTTCCCTGAGCCGCTCTACGAATTTTCCGGCAAAAGCGATCTTTTCATTCAATTGCCTGATATCATCAGCTGTTTTAATCATAGTTTGAATTTAAAATGATGGTGTTGCAAAATACGAACTTGAGTTAAGCAAATAATCTGCCGGGAAAAGAAAGAAAGTAGTTCCACGAAAAAAAGGCCAGTATTTATCCCATTTTAAAAGAACTGATATAAAATTATTTTTAAACCTCAATTCAATATTATATGAAAAAAACAACCATCCTGAAAATCACACTTAGCCTTTTGGTCTTTGCTATCGTTTTACAGTCTTGCAAAAAAGATTCAACATCAAAAACAAAGACCAAGACCGACCTGATCACTGAGGCTACCTGGAAATTCAGCACTGCCACCGCCAATGGAACAGATGTTTCAGCAGCTTTGCAGGCTTGTCAAAAAGACAACACGCTCACATTCCAGGCCAACGGAAACGGCACAGCAGATGAAGGGGCTACAAAATGTAATGCGGGCGATGCGCAATCCGCTTCTTTTACCTGGTCTTTTCAAAATAATGAAACATCCATTCATGCTTCTACCGTTTGGTTCACCGGCGGCAGCGGAGACTTTACCCTGGTCAGCCTGACCGAAACCCAACTGGTTGTTTCACAGAACATAACTATCGGGGGGTCATCACAAAATGTCGTGGTAACATTTACCCATTAAGATCAGGAAAGATATTTCCCCACTATCGGCATTCTTCTTCCCACACCGAATGCCTTAGTGCTGACCCTGATGATCGGGCAAAACTGATTTCGCTTGTACTCGTTTGAGTTTACAAGCTTCAAAACTTTTGCCACCAGGGCCCCATCGAATCCAAGAGCAACGATCTCCTTAGGGCCATTTCGTTGCTCTATATATTCATACAGTATCCTGTCCAGTATTTCATAAGCCGGTAAAGAATCGCTATCCTTCTGTCCCGGCCTCAGCTCTGCTGAAGGCGTTTTGGTAAGAATATTGCCCGGTATTATCTCCTTTTGCTTATTGATGTGCCGGGATAAAGCATATACCTGCACTTTATACAGGTCTCCCAGCATGCTCAATCCTCCCGCCATATCACCATACAAAGTTCCATAGCCTGTTGCCAGTTCGCTTTTATTGGAAGTGTTCAATAAAATATAACCGAATTTATTGGCTATGGCCATCAGCAGGTTTCCCCTGCTGCGGCTCTGTATGTTTTCTTCTGCCACGCCAAAAGGAAGATCATTAAATACAGGCTTTAGTTCTTTCAGAAAAGATTCATAAATATTTTCAATCGGAATAATATCATACGGATTACCCAGGTTCCTGCTCAATTGCTCTGCATCGGCAACGGAATGAGTGCTTGAAAACTGTGAAGGCATCAGTATGGCCCTTACATTTTCTTTTCCCAATGCTTCAACGGCCAGTGCCTGCACCAAAGCGCTGTCTATGCCACCTGAAGCGCCAAGGATAGCCTTAGTAAAACCCATTTTCCGGAAATAATCCTTTATGCCTAATATCAGCGCCCGGTGAATTTCGTCAATGCTTTTCTCATCGGTCAGATACTTCAACGTGTTTACATTTTCGCCTACTTCTTTTGCAGAGTAATAATATTTTTCGCCTCCTGCCAAAGATGTAGCTTTTGAAGCAGTTGAAACCTGTAACAATTTTTCCAAATCAAATACCTGGTAATCTTCTTCAAAATATTTCATTTCTTTTATCTTCTCCCCGTTGATATCATAAATCAGGCTGCCGCCGTCAAAAACGATCTCGGTCTGCGAGCCCACTGCATTGCAATACAGCATGGGTAATTTATACTTAAGGGTATGAGCTTTTACTATGCTGTTGCGGACTAGGTCCTGTGCATAGTTATAAGGAGAGGCGGAAAGATTGATCATCACATCCGGCTTCATTGGCATCAACTGCTCCATGGGGGTGATGCGGTACATCGGGTTATCACCCAGGTTCCAGATATCTTCACAAATGGTGACTGCCAGCTTCTTTCCTTTGAAATCAATGACCTTCCATTCAAACGCAGGTTCAAAATACCTGTATTCATCAAAGACATCGTAATTGGGAAGTAGTGTCTTCTGTATCTCGGCTTTGATCTCTTTTTCATAAAGCAGAAAAGCGGAATTAAAAAGGTCTTTCCCTTTTTCATTCGGATTTCTGGAAGGGCTTCCCACCAGCACTCCGATGGTGTCGGCATGCTGCCTTATTTCATCCAGAGAACTATAGCATTGATCAATGAAATCTTTAAACTCCAGGAAATCACGTGCCGGGTAACCCGGAATACTTTGTTCGGGGAAAACGACCAGGTCAGCTCCCTGTTGTTTTGCCCATTGTATGGCCTCAATGATCTTACGGGTATTGCTTTCAAAATTGCCGACATGATAGTTCTGCTGAGCTAAAGCGATCTTCATCCTGCAAATCTACATACAGGGCCGCTATGCATGGTAAAAATCGTGGAGCGGCAGGCCATTGTGCTATCTTCGCATACAACATTTTTGATCCATATACGTTTAAAACCCGTTATGAAAAAAGCAGCCCTTCTTTTCTTCACTGTCTTATTGATCATTTCCTGCAATAACAAGGGGAACGCTCCGGATGTTTCAAACATCAAAGTGACCTTCAGGTTTGAACGCTATGATAAAGATCTCTTTTCAATAGACAGTAATAATATAACAGCCGGGTTGGAACTGCTGAACAATAAATATCCTCTTCTCAATAAGATCTTTTTACAAAATATTCTCGGGCTCGACAGCGCTTCCATGCTGACTGGTGTAAAACAGTATCTCAGTTTCAACAGGCCCATCTATGATTCGGTTGCCTCAGTTTTTAAAACCACAGATGCACTGGGGAAAGATTTTAAAAAAGCATTTCAGTATGTAAAATATTATTTTCCTGATTACGGGATCCCCAATATCGCTACGGTCGTTGGGCCTATGGATGCATTGGCCAAACTGGGTAATGAACTGACACCTGACTTTCTCGGGCCTGATCTTTTGGGCATCAGCTTGCAATTTTACCTTGGGAAAAATTTTTCTCTCTATCAGGATCCTTTTTTCATCAATAATATAGCTCCCGGGTTTCGCAGCCGCAGGTTCAGCAGGGAATACATTGTGCCCGATGCGATGAAGCTGATCGTGGACGATCTTTTTCAGGATAAAAGCGCCGGCAGGTCGCTGATTGATCAAATGGTTGAAAAAGGAAAGCAATGGTGGCTGCTGGATAAATTCCTGCCCGATACACCCGATTCATTGAAAACCGGCTTTACACAAAGACAACTGGACTGGTGCAATCAGAATGAAGGAGCCATCTGGAGTACCATCATCGGGAATAATGACCTCAACTCAATAGATCCGGTTACGATTCAGACCTATATCGGAGATGCTCCTTTCACACAGACTTTATCGCAGGAATATTCGCCCGGCAATATTGGCCAATGGATCGGCAGGCAGATCATCAGGAAATTTGCGGAGAAGAATCCGGATATGAAGATCGCAGATGTGATGAATGCAGATCCCAAAAAGATCATTGAAGAAGCAAAGTACAAACCTAAATGATCAGGTTCTTTTCAGGCATAATCAGGATGACAAACCTTGCTTCAGGCTTCAGGGATCCATTCAAATTTTTAGAAAATCAGTATTGGTGTGTTTTAAATTGTAAACCCGGCAGGGCATCAATTCCCTTTGTAAGGAAAGATCATCTCAAAAGGAGGAATGTTCACTTCAAACAGTTGTTTGTTGTAAAGATTTTCCATCTGGTAAGTGCCCGACATCCTGCCCATTTCCGTACGCAGGTTGCATCCACTGACATATTGATAATGCTCGCCAGGATTCAGGGAAGGCTGCACTCCTACCACTCCTTCTCCTTCCACTTCACGGTAACTTCCATTGCTGTCAAAAATATGCCAGTGACGGCGGATCAATTTTACAGGAAATGAATTATGATTTTCAATGGTGATGCGGTAAGCAAACATGAACTCCCATTGCAGCGGATTGCTGTAATCAGGCTGGTAAAAAGTTTCCACACTCACCTTCACTCCTTCGGAGATCATGCTGGTCATAAGATCGCTTTCCGTAAAAGTAAAGAAAAACCGCTAACAGCGATCAAACCCTAATTTTGCACACAAATTCGAATTATTATGAAAATAGCAGTTGCCAAAGGTGACGGAATAGGTCCCGAGATCATGGATGCCGTTTTGAAGATCTTTGAAGCAAACAAGGTGCCGCTGGAATATGAGATGGTGGAAATGGGTAAATGGGTTTTTGACAAGGGATTCAGTAACGGAATGACTCCCAATGCCAAACTGACGATCGAGAACCTGGGCATCCTTTTTAAAGGGCCGATGGAAACACCGAAAGGAAAAGGAGTGAAAAGCATCAATGTCACAGCCCGTAAGACCTGGAACACCTATGCCAATAAAAGAGTCTTTCAAACCCTTCATGGAGTGGATACTGTTTTTTCCAAAGCCGGAATCCCGGTTGACGTCACAGTGGTAAGGGAAAACATCGAAGACACTTACGGGGGGATCGAGCACATGCTTACACATGATGTGGCGCTGAGCCGCCGTTTCATCACACGGCCCGGCAGCCTTCAGGTGATCCAATATGCCTTTGAAATGGCAAAGAAGAAAAATGCAAAGAGAGTGACCTGCGCCCACAAGGCTAACATCATGAAAATCTCAGACGGTCTCTTCCTGGAGTGTTTTTATGAAGTTGCAAAGAAATATCCGGAACTGAAATCAGACGATGTGATCATTGATGATCTGTGCATGAAACTCGTCACCCGCCCCGATAATTTTGATGTAATCGTTTTAACCAACCTGCAGGGAGATATTGTTTCCGACCTCTGTGCCGGATTAGTGGGTGGACTGGGCTTTGCCCCTTCTGCCAATATTGGCGATCACATCTGCATATTCGAAGCAGTACACGGAACAGCGCCGGACATTGCAGGAAAAAATATTGCCAATCCGACTGCATTATTGCTTAGCGGTATCGCCATGCTTCGACATCTTGGGTTTATGAAGAATGCGGCTGAAATTGAAAACGCTTTGCTTTATACTTTGGAACAAGGAATCCATACCGGCGACTTTGGCGACAAAACCAGGCCGTCACTGAATACCACCGAATTTGCCGAAGCCATTATCGGAAACTTTGGCAAAACTCCTGCCCAGGGTGCCAAGCCATTGCTGGAGAATATGCCGGCCACCACCACTCATTTCAAACTGGAAAAAAATCCGTTGATGGTCACCGAAGAAATGGAGCAGGAAAAGATCGTTGGCGCTGATTTTTTCATAGAAAGCACTGAACAACCGGATATCATTGCCCGGAAATGTGAACGGCATGCAGGAGAAAAATTCAAACTCATCAATCTCAGCAACCGCGGTACTCAGGTGTGGCCTACGGGATCTGTTTATACTAACCTGGTCAACCAATTCAATGCCCGTTTTGAAAGTGTGGATGCGGCTCCGGTGCGACAGCAAGATATCATCGCACTTTATCTCGGCCTCAGTGGAGATTTTAAAATCTGCTCCTCGGAACTTCTGAACATGTGGGGAGATAAAAGAGCCTATAGTTTAGCGCAGGGGCAGTAGGGGTTGCCAGTTACGGTTACTGGTTCCGGTTAATTTTTACAAATTCAGTCTTAAGGTTTTTTAACATAATCTGATTTGATAAAACATACCTGAGATTAGTAACACAAAAATAATTGTAAAAGAATCCAACCCCCTGCAGAATGACCCGCTAATAATAAAACTTAAAGCCGATCCTAATATACACCGTAAATATTCTGACAATTGGTTTCATGAGCGATTTACCATGCTTGCAGTTTACAATGATTAGTATTTGAAAAAAAATACCCTTACCTTAATATTTCCAATTATGAGTTTTGAGTCAGCCAAAGAGTACCTAAAAAAGTTTGGAAAGGAAAATAAGATAATTATTGTTCCGGTTACCACAGCCACTGTAGATACTGCAGCAGCAGCTTTGGGAGTAACAGGAAATGAAATTGCAAAATCAGTGACCCTTTACGGAAAGGACGGTACAGTTATTTTAATTGTAACTGCCGGCCATCAAAAAATTGACAGCAAAAAATTTAAGATGCAATTTGGATTTAAAGGAAATATGCTGGCGTATGACGATGTAGAAAATCTTACCGGCCATCCCCCCGGAGGCGTTTGCCCGTTTGGTGTAAAGGAAAATGTAAAAATTTACCTGGACGAATCATTAAAAAAGTATGAATACGTTTACCCCGCCTGCGGTTCGCTCAATACTTCTGTCAGGCTTTCCATAAATGAACTGGATCAAATCACTTTACACAATGGCTGGGTGGATGTTACAAGGAATGGAATGGAATGATATTATGGTACCAGATGATTTTTAAACAATTGAAATTTTCCTAAGGGAATCTCTAATAACCCAAGTTTTTTTAAAAAATATTCAATTCAGAAAAATTTGACACTGGTTGGCATTATAATTTTGGTCTTGTCATCGTTTTTGCAATGTTTTTATTCTTTTTAATCTGGTGGTACTCATTTTTTTTGAGAATGAGCACACGTATCCTGTCAATTTCTTATAACTACTTTCAATTGTACTAGACGGAACAAATTATAAGTTATGTTCATCAAGCCGATAGCAGACTGGTTACGTTCAAAATTTCTGTAGTGCAAAAACATTCCATTCATGCTATTGGTGATAAAGCCAAAAATATGCTCTACCCTGACTCTTGTTTTGGATTTCTTTTTATTGCGCTGCACTTGCCGTTTAGTTAACGGGTGATTGCGATAGCCCTTTTCATGGATGCGGCTTTCTATGTTTTTCTTCCGGCACACTTCTTCTATGGCCTGGCTGCGGTAAGGGCTGTCCGCATACACCGGCTGGCCGCCATCTTCTTTTTTATCCAGTAGCTCTTCGATTACTTCGCTATCATGGATGTTAGCAGCAGTGGCTCTATAGCCCGTAATGAGCTTGGTTTTACTATCGGCCTTTATGTGGTTTTTGTATCCAAAATAATCTTCGCCGTTCTTGGTAGTCCAGCGGGCAGCAGTATCTTTTTGACGCAGTTTGTTTTCCTCCCAATCTTTGGGTATATCCCCTTCTCTAAGTATTGCATTATCCTCCCGGCTGTTGCGTTGCACAGGTACTTCTACAATAGAGGCATCTATTAATTTACCTTTGTGTACGATGATGCCGTCTTTATCTAATTGCTTATCCAGCTGACTGAATAATTTCTCTATCATACCTCCGGCAGTAAGGTTATCCCGAAACAGCCAAATGGTTTTTGAATCCGGCACAGGGTCATTAATACCTAAACCCAAAAAACGCATGAAGCTTAACCGATCTAATATTGCATACTCTATGGCATCGTCACTTACATTATAATAGCGTTGTAGTATCAGTATCTTTAACATCAGCACATAATCATAAGGCGGACGACCGCCTTTGGCAGGATCGCTTTGTTTATCAAAATATTTTTGCAGGGGTTTACGGAAAAATTCAAAATCAATGTAGCTGTTCAGCCGTTCCAACGGGTCTTGCTTTTTGCTCAACTTTTTCCAGCCGTATTTGTTCGTCAAATAATCCTCGTACTTTAGACTTGGTAATTGTTTTTATCTTAGACAATTTTTATTACTAAAACATTGCTTCCTGTCTGAAGTTCTTAGAGATGCTCATAAATAAAATGTTTAATCAGTCATGCTGCGGATTCCCTGCCCTTAATTACCTTGCGGGTTAACCATAAAAAACGATCTTTAAAAAATATCAAGCATCAAAAAGTATGATCGGAATCAAAGATCTGAAAAAGTCTTATGGCCGGCATGAGGCGCTGAAAGGGATCTCTTTTTCCATAAAAGAAGGAGAATTTTACGGGTTACTGGGACCAAACGGAGCAGGTAAAACCACGGCCATTTCCATCATGAGTTCTATTTTAAAACCTGATTCTGGCGAAGTGCTCATTAACGGAAACAATATCTATTCAAATCCTGGTGAAACCAAAAAGATCATTGGAGTGGTTCCTCAGGAAATAGCTCTTTACAATGAACTATCTGCCAATGAAAATCTGATGTTCTGGGGCGGTATGTATTCTGTTCCCGAACGTGAGCTCAAAGACCGAAAGAATGAACTGCTGGATCT
>WBZO01001069.1_pt1 | contig 47444 bp, 52 predicted proteins | sample 5204261 | NCBI WGS metagenome assembly WBZO01 (sample SAMN12412400, study PRJNA552823) | activated sludge metagenome | isolation source: activated sludge from anammox sidestream of wastewater treatment plant... | place: USA: North Carolina | collected 2017-09
CAGTCGATGCAGTAGACGTCGTGACCCGCGGCCACGAGGTCCTGGGCCATGCTCTTGCCGGGCAAGAGGTCCATGACGTAGTGCCGGTTGATCAGCGACGGCACGAGCAGGATCGGCGTCTTGTGCCTCGGCCCCTCGGCCCCCTGGCGGTAGCGGAGCAGCCGCCACTTGTTCTCCCGATGGACGACGTCCGCCGGCGTCGTGCCTACGGGCGGCTTCGGCCGGGTGACGATCGACGCGAGGTTCTTGAGCCGCTTCATGACTGGTCTTCCGTGGATCAGGCCTGGGCAGGGACGGCGCCGTTGGTCTCGGTCTTCGCCGTCTCGGCGTAGAGGCCCTCGAACAGATCGCGGAAGCGATCATAGACCTTCTTGCGGCGGACCTTGAACGACGCGGTGAGGAGCTCGTTGTCGACGCTCATCGGCTCGTCGACGATCACGAACTTCTTGATCGTCTCGTAGCTCGCGAGCTGCGCGTTGACCTGGTCGATGCGCTTCTGCACGAGCGCGCGGGCCGAGGCGGCGCGTGCGTCCGGCGGCGTGCTCCCGAGCGTCGCCTTCACCGTCTCCGGGTTCAGCCACACACCGGCGACGAGGTACTTCTTGCCCTCGCCGTACACGACGACGTGCGAGATCAGCGGATCGTCGGCGAAGCGGATCTCGATGTTCGCCGGCGGGACGTTCTTGCCGCCCGCGGTCACGAGGATGTCCTTCTTGCGATCGACGATCTGGAGGAAGCCGTCGTCGGTGAAGCGCCCGACGTCGCCCGTCTTGAACCAGCCGTCGGGCGTGAAGGCCTCCTTCGTGGCCTCGGGATCCTTGTGGTAGCCGCCGAACACGTTCGGGCCCTTGGCGAGGATCTCGCCGTCCTCCGCGAGGCGGAGCTCCACGGACGGCAGCGCCTTGCCCACGCTGTCGAACCGGAACGCGTCGGGGCGGTTCAACGTCAGCGTGGGCGACGTCTCGGTGAGGCCGTAGCCCTCGATCATGAGGACTCCGCACGCGTAGAAGAAGTCCTTCACCTCGCGCTTGAGCCCCGCGCCGCCGCTGAGACAGAAGCGCAGCTTGCCGCCGGTGACCTCCTTGAACTTCTCGAGGCGCGCGTTCGGCGTCGGCTCGTGCATCGCCTGAACGGCGAGCTTCTCCCAGTGGGAGGGCACGCTGAAGAAGACGCTCGGCTTCACCTCCGGGAGGCGCGCGAGGCAGCTCGCGGGATCGGAGAGGTACGACGTCCAGCCGAGCGTGTTGCCGAGACAGAGCTCGCCGAAGCCGAAGATGTGGCTCATCGGCAGCCAGAGGACGTCGATCGCGCCCTCCTCGACGAGCGGCGCGTTGCATTTCAGCCAGTCGAGGCCGTTCACCGCGACGTTGCGGTGCGTGAGCGGGACGCCCTTCGGGTTGCCCGAGGTGCCGCTCGTGTAGAGCATGAGGCCAGGCTGATCGAGCGACACGCCGTTCATCCGCCGCTCGAAGGCGTTCGGATCGGCCGCGTCCTCGTCGGCGCCGATCGCCCGCGCGCGAGAGAGCGAGACCACCTTGCGCAGCGCGTCCGCGAGCGAGGGGACCGGAGCTCCCTTCTCCCGCGCGGACGCGTGCACGCGCGCCACGTCGATGCCGTCGTCGAGCACCACGATGCGCTCGACCTTCCCGAGCGCGGACCAGCACGAGAAGAGGCGCGAAAGGAGCGCAGGCGTGTCGACGAAGATCACCTTCGCGTCGCTGTGCGCGGCGACGTAGGCCGCCTGCTCCGACGTCGACGCCGGATAGATCGGGACGATCACGCCGCCCGCCGCCTGGATCGCCAGCGCGGCGCTGCCCCACTCGACGCGGTTCGGCGCGTACACCGCGCCGCGATCCCCGAACTCGAGGAACGTGCCGAGGAAGAGCGCGAGCTCGCGGATCTCCTGCGCGAACGCGCCCCACGTCACGGCGCGAAAGGAGCCGCCCTCGCCGGGGCGTGCAGGCACCATGAAGCGCACGCGGGTCTTGCGATCCTCGAGGGAGTCGAAGACGGCGCGGGGTGCGATGCGGAGCTCGAGGTACGGCGTGATGTCCATGACGTGTTTCCCCCTTTGGGTTCAGGCCTTCTTGAGATCGGCGAGCTTCTCTTCGAGGTCGTAGAGGCGGCTCTCGAGCTGGTTGAGCGCGTGGAGCGCACGCTCCTGATCGCGCTTCGTCGCCATGCCCATCGAGCCGACCCACTGGGCGGCGGCCTTGTCGTACGCCGCCTTCGCCTTGACCGCGGTGCCGAGGAGCATGCCGCTGGGGCCGAGCACGAGCGGGCTCTTCAGCACCTGCTCCATGTACTTCGCCGTCGCGTTCTCCCAGGCGTCGAAACCCTTCTTCCACGTTTCCCAGAGCATCTTGTTTCTCCTTAGATCCCCCGAATGATCGTCAGCGAGCGAGACCGAGCCTCCGGAGCTCGCTCGCGGTGGTGAAGCCCTCGTCCGGCTCGTTGAGGCGGCTCGTCGCGCGCGCGACCTCGCCGAGGCACTCGAAGACGAAGCTCGTCTGACGCTGTGTCGTCTCCTGCCCGGCAGCGGGCACGATGCGGACGAACGTGCGGATCCGGAGCGCCTGCGCGAGTACGAAGTCCGGCAGCCCGAGCTCGCCCGCGGCGTCGACCTTCATCTCGTACGTGTCGCGGCCCGCGTAGGGGAGGCCGCGGAGCGTCCCGTTCTTCACCTCGGCGGTGCTCGACCACGCGGCGCCGGGCGCGAGCGGGAACTGATAGAGGCGGACCGGCGCCGAATAGACGAGGAGCGTCTTGCCCTCCGGCGGGTTCTCGGTCGCCGACGCGACGCCGTGAAGGTAGATGCCGCTGTCGTCGTAGGTGTAGACGCCCTCGGTGGTCCCACCGGCGTCGATCGGGGCGACGAACGCGTTCTCCACGAACCCGGCGAACGACGGGGCGTACCACTTGCCGTCGAGCAGCTGGGCCGCGATGCGCGCGACCTGGTCGTCGGCGTAGTCGACGCCGAGCTGCCATACGAGCTTGCCCGCTGCGCTCGTCCGTCCGGAGAGGTCGACGGTGCGCTCCTTCCCCGCGGGCGAGACGAGGTACGTCGCGGTGATGCCGATCTGCGGCGCGAGCTCCTTCGCCTCGATCTTTCCGTCGAGGTTCGGCACGCAGGGCAGCGCGGCGGGAGCGGTCGCCGCGTAGGGCGACTTCTCGGGGAACGGCGTCTCGTTCTCCTGACAGGAGACGAGGGCGATCGTGGCGAGGAGGATGGTGCGGCGCAGCATCAGAAGAGGTAGTTGAGGCGCAGGCGGACGAGCTGCGCGGGCTTGGCGGCCATGTTGGTCTGCACGTTGTCGAGCCCCTCGAGCGGGAAGAGGACCGCGTAGTCGAGGGCGGCCACGAAGGCGTGGGTCTCGAAGATCAGCGACGGATCGACCTCGATCCCGAGCGGCGCCTTTCCCGACGGCGTCGACGAGGGGTTCACGGCGCGTGAGGCGATCATCGCGGCGAGCGCGCTGAGCTGCGCGCTCTTCGTGCGCGCGATGCGGACGCGCGCGTGCGGGCGGGCGTACACCGCGTCCGTGACCGCGCCGAGGATCTCGCGGAACAGGATGCGATCGATGCGGTAGTCGGGATGGAAGCGGAAGTTGTCGATGCGGTTGTCGCGCCGCGGGTTCGCCTGCGGCCCGTCGAGATCGCCGGGGCGCGGCGCGCGCGCATTCGCGTTCTGCACGACGCCGAAGCCGGGCGCGGGATCGCCGCTCGCGTAGCCGCCGTCGAGGCCGGCCGAGAAGGGGGCGTCCGGCGGTGCGAAGTCGCTCTCGACCGCGGCGCCGATCTGACGGCTCTTCACCGGATCGCGGAGGAAGACTCCGGGGACGAGCGAGGGCTGGTCGACGCTCGCGGAGAGGAACGCGCCCTCCGCCTCGATGCGGCCCCACGGGAACGAGAGGCGCAGCCATGCGTCGAACGCGCTCGCCCGGTAGTCGCGCGCCATGATCCCGGAGCCGCCGCTCCCGAAGGGATCGATCGGCTGCGCGGTCGGGAGGTACGTGCCCGGAACGTCGTCGTTCTGCCAGCGATGGGTGAAGTACGTGCCGTAGTCGACCGTCGTCTTCTCGGCGAGGCGGCGCCGCTCGCGGGCCTCGTCGCTCGTCCAGTGCATCCACACGAACGTGGCCGTGCGCACGTTGGTGGAGCGCTCCAGATCGATGACGCGGTTCTGCGCCGGGCGCGGCGCCGTCGGGCCGGTCGCGCTGAAGTCGTACGCGAGCGCCCAGATGTGCCCCGCGAGCGGGGTGATGAACGCCAGGCGATCGGCGGCGTCGCCGCTGTCGCAGTCGAGGCAGTCGCCGCCGTTCGCGACCATGCCGAGGCCCCAGTGCGTGCCCATGCGGCCGACGGCGACGAGACCGAACGGCAGCGCGACCTCGCCCCAGGCGCGCCGGATGCGGATCGCGTCCGCGGGCTGGCGCTGCGTCATCGTCGCCGACGGGATGCCCTCGGGCAGGCTGCCGAGCGAGAGGTTGTCGAGGACGTCGAAGCGGGCCTTCACGCCGACCATCGAGCCGGGCGCGTAGAGCGCCACGTCCGTCCGCAGACGCATGTCCCAGTGGGTGAGCGTCTGCGCCGTCGGGTCCGCCTGCGAGACGGGGAAGAGCGGAGCGCCCGACGGCGTCAGCCCGCGATCGAGGTCGAGGTTGTAGAGCGCCTCTCCGCGGGTGCGGAAGTAGCCGCGGAGGTCGACCTCCGTCTTCTCGCGCGGCCGATAGTCCTGCCCCGTCTCGTTCCAGCCGGTGGCGCGCGCGGGCGCGGCGACCGCGGTCGCGGCGGCGAATGCTGCGGCGCACCACGCGAGGCGCTTCACGGCTTCTCCTCGCGGCCGAGGAACTCGACGAGATCGCGGGTGGACGATGCGCGCGCCTCGATCATCGGGAAGTGCCCGCAGCGCGCGTAGGTGACGAGCTTCGCGTTCGGCAGATCGCGGACGAGTCGCTCGCCGTAGCGGAGCGGCGTCACGAGGTCCTCGCGGCCCCAGAGGAGCAGCGTCGGCTTGTCGACCGTGCGATAGCGGTGCTCGACCTCCGCGTAGCGCTGCCCGCGGACGGCAGCGAGCGCGGCGGCGACGGTGCCGGGGCGCTCGAGCGCGGCGTTGACGTCGTCGACGAGCGCCTCGGTCACGAGCTTCTTGTCGTAGAAGGCGAGGGCGATGCGCTCGTCGGCGCGCTGCTTGTACCAGAGGCCGAACAGCGCCTCTCCCACGCCGTCGGCGCGTGCCCAGTGGAAGAAGGGCGGCAGCTGGTCCTCGTAGACCCAGGCGTCGTACAGCGCGATCTTCGTCACGCGCTCGGGCGCCGCGAGCGCCACGGCGAGCGCGACGGAGCTGCCCCACGAGTGGGCGACGATCGCGAACCTCGAGACGCCGCGCTGATCCAAGAGCCGGAGGAGCAGCTTCGCCTGCGCCTCGGGCGAGTAGTCGCCCTCCGGACGATCGGTCCAGCCGAAGCCCTTCAGGTCGAGCGCGATCACGCGATGGGTCGCGGCGAGGGCCGGCGCGACCGTCGCCCACGCCTCGATCGCCGAGGCGAAGCCGTGCACGAGAACGACGGTGGGCTTCTCCGCGGGGGCCGTCTGCTGCGCTGCAGCAGGCTCCTCCGCCGTGCTTGGTTGCGCTGCAACACGCTCCGTCGTGTCGACGTAACGGACGCGGACTCCGTCGACGTCGGCGAAGCGCGCGCTCTTGGGCTCGCCCGGCATGGGGCCCTTGTGGAACGACAGACAACCCATGCTCACCGAGGCAAGGAGGAGGGTGACGACGAGGACGAACGCGCACCTCACGGCGCGATCCTCCGGATCTCGAGCGCGTGCGTGAACTCGACGTCCGCCTCGTTGTCGTTCGACGTGACCGTGGCCACGGTGCCGTAGCACTCGGTCACGAACGCGAACGAATGTACCTTCGTGACGCTGAAGCCCACGGTGCGCGTGAGCAGCGTGTGCACGCGCAGCACGGAGAACGTGCCGAGCGGCGTCTTGAGGTCGCCCTTCGCGTCGACCTGCGACTCGTACTTCTCGCTGTACGCGACCGGCACGCCGGTCGCGACGCCGCTCACGCTCGAGTCGCTCGTCCAGGTCGCGTCCATCTTCAGCGGGAAGGCGAGGACCGAGACGGAAGGATCGTACGCGAGCTCGGTGCGGTAGAGGCCGTCGTCCGGCGTGACGACGCCGCGGAGCGCGACGGAGCCCGGCGCGGTCTCGAACACGCCGACCAGGTCCGAGCTCACGCGGAGCTTCGCCGCGTAAGACGCGCCGGAGTACTTCGGCTGGTACCACTTGCCCGTGAGCGACATGGTCTCGACGATCACGTTCGCGTCGTTCGCGAGCGGCGTGGAGAAGTCCCAGAGGCGCGTGCCGTCATTGCGCGGCGTGCCGGCCGTGGACACGTCGACGTCCTCGGCGACGCGGTAGGTCGCGCGGAGGCCCGCCTGGATGGGGACCTCGTCACGGGTGATGAGCCCGTCCTTGTTCGGGGTGCACCCGGGGAGCTTGGCGCCGTCGAGCGACGAGCCGTCGAGCGGGTCCGCCCCGTCCGTCGCGCCTCCGCCATCCGCGCTCGGCCCGGGGCCGCCGCTGGCCGACGCGGGCGCGGCGCACGTGCCCTCGGGGGTGCACATGCCGGAGGCGCAGTCGGCGCCCACGCGGCACTCGCGCACGGCGCCGTCGCCGCACGCCACGATCAGCACGACGGCCGAGACCGACGACGCGAGGAGGACGGAACGCACGGCTTGCTACTTCCTTCAGCGGGTCCGGAGGCCGAGGGCGGGGACGACGACGAGCAGGTGCGCGACGGCGAGCCCGGCCAGGGCGGCGGAGGGACCCGAGGCCTGAGCCATGGCACCGGAGAGGATGGGGAGCAAGAAGCCTCCCGCCTGACCGACCAGCATGAGAAGGCCGAGGGCCGCGCCGGCCTTCGCCGGGCCGACCTCCGGAAGCTCGAGCGGAAGCGTGAGGAGCAGGGGGGCGAAGGAGCCCCCGCCGATCGCGGCGATCACGAGGAAGATCGGCAGCTTGCCTGGCGCCAGGGCGGCCGAGGCGGCCACCGCGAAGAGCGCCCCGGCGGCGATGACCGCGCCCCCGATGAACAGCGGTCGCCGCCGGCCGAGGACATCGCTGAGCCAGGGACCGGCGAAGTTCGCGATCCCGGCCACCACCAGCCACGCGAGGATGGTCGTCCCCACGGTCGCCGGCGCCATCCCCGTCTCCACGAGCGCGCGCGGCAAGAGCGACAGCATCGCGAGGTAACCGCCGAACACGAGAAAGTGCATCATCGCGACGCGCCGGACCTGGCCGTCGCCGATCAGCGCGAGCGCGTCGCTCACCTTCGCGTGGCGCGAGAGCGTCACGCCGTCCCGGACGAGGAGGAGCCAGAGCGCGCCGGCGACCGCCATCGCCGCGGCGGCGAAGAGCATGACCGCGCGCCAGGTGCCGAACGCAGGGAGGAGCGAGGTGCGGGCGAAGCGCATCGTCGCCGCGGTCCCGAGCGTGTACGCGAGCAGCGCGAGCCCGTTCGCCCGCGCGATCTTCGTCGGCGGGAGGTGCCCCGAGAGCGCCTTCGGGATCGCTGGGGCGGTGAAGCCGATGTGCAGGCCGAAGAGGAGCATCGCGAGCGCGAGCGTCCACGTCCCGGTGCCGAGCGCGCGGGCCGCGCAGGCGAGCGCGCCGACCATCATCGCGAGGCCGGCCGTCTTGCGCGCGCCGAAGCGGTCCACGGCCGCTCCGCCGACGGGAGAGGCGAGGGCGATCCCGAGCGAGGCCGCGCCGAACACGAACCCCGAGGCGGTGTGACCGAGGCCGAGGTCCTTCGCGACGGCCGGCATGAGCGCCGGCATCGACGACCAGCCGAGGCCGCCGCCCACGCCCTGCATCAGCGCGCACATCGCCACGACCAGCACCGGTCGCGCCGTCGTGACCGCGTCGACGCCCATCTGTCCCGCGCTCGAGCCCTGAACCGGAGAGACCGCCACAGTCATCCCGCACCCGCCTTTGTTGCGCCGCACAACGCAGCGCCGTCCATCTACGTCCAGGGACCTCTTCCGTCAAGCGGATTGTTGCGCTGCACAACGCGCGCGCGGTGCTATGAGGAGCGGACCCGCATGCTCCTCGTGAAGAAGTATCCGAACCGGCGCCTCTACGACACGCAGGAGAGCCGCTACATCACGCTCGACGACCTCGAGGCCCGCATCCGCCGCGGCGCAGACGTGATGATCCAGGACGCCTCGACGGGCGCCGACCTCACGCAGGAGACGCTCACGCAGATCATCCTCGAGCGGGGAGGGGGCCGCATCCTGCCCGCGTCTCTCCTCTTGCGGCTCATCCGCCTCGACGACGAGGCGCTCGCGGAGTTCCTCACGCGGTACGTCGGCTGGGCGCTCGAGGTGTACATGGGCGCGAAGCAGCGCGCAAAGGCCCTGCTGCCGTTGAACCCGCTGGCCACCGCGCCGTTCGCCGCGACCGACGCGCTCGCGCGCATGATGCTCGGGGCGTCGCAGTGGGGCGCCCCCGCCGCGCCGCCTTCGCCGCCGCCTGCGACCTCGGCGCCTTCCTCGTCGCCGCCGCCGCCGGCACCCGCACAACCGAGCGTCGATGCGAGTCGCACGATGCTGCTCGATGCCGATCAGCCGCCGCCGCCGTACCACGCGGAGACGGAGATCGAGCGGATCCGCCGCGAGCTCGACGAGCTGAAGCGCGCCTACGCGGCCACGCCGCCCGCGGCCCCGGCGCCCAGGAAGCCGAGGAAGAAGGCGGCAGCGAAGCGCGCCTCGAAGCGCTGATTGTTGCGTTGCAACAAAATGCCTTGACGGACACGGTCCCGCTCCTTACGGTGCGCCCATCGATGTTGCGGTGCAACATCGGGCTTCCGAAGGAGAACGACGATGAAGATCGATCCGATGGGCAATTTCGAGAAGGCCTGGGAGATGTGGCGCAAGATGACGGACGACTCGATCGCCCGCATGTCCGCCTTCTACGGCGAGCTCGACAAGATCGAGGCGAAGAACCTCGAGCGTGCCGAGAGCGCGATGCACGAGGCGACGAAGCTCACGAAGGAGACCCTCGCGTACGGCGCGCAGCTCGGCGCCGAGTGGCGCAAGCTCTCGCTCGAGGCGCTCCAGCGCGCGACCGAGAACACCGCCGCGAGCGCGAAGAGCGCCGCCAGCGCCAGCTGAGAGGGGCTCGCCATGCTCGACGCGCGAGTAGCAACGACGCCGAAGGACACCGTCCATCGCGAGGGAAAGGGCAGCCTCTATCGCTTCCGCGGCGGCCGCCGGGGCGACGCCGCGCCGTCGCACGTGCCCGTCCTGCTCGTGCCGTCGATGATCAACCGGTGGTACGTCATCGATCTCCGCGAGGGCGCGAGCCTCGCGGCGGCCCTCGCGAAGGACTCGCCGTGGGACACGTTCTGCTTCGACTGGGGGATCCCCGAGGACGAGGACCGGTACGTCACGTGGGACGACGTCCTCGCCCGCCTCGACCGCATGGTGAAGCGCGTCCTGCGGATCACCGGCGCCGAGCAGGTGGCGATCGTCGGGTACTGCATGGGCGCGACGCTCAGCAGCATCTACACCGCGCTCCACCCAGAGCGCGTCGCCGCGCTCGTCAACCTCGCCGGACCGATCGACTTCTCGCACGCGGGACGGCTCGGCACGATGGTCGACGCGCGCTGGTTCGACCCGAAGGCGATGACCGCCGCAGGAAACCTCTCCGCGAACCAGATGCAGAGCGGCTTCCTCGCCCTCGCGCCGACGGGATCGATCTCGAAGTGGGTCGGCCTCGCCGACAAGGGGCACGACCCGAAGGCCCGGGCGTCGTTCGCGGCGCTCGAGACCTGGGCGAGCGACAACATCCCGTTCCCCGCCGGGGCGTACGTCACGTACATCGAGGAGCTCTATCAGCAGAACCTCCTCATCAAGGGCGAGCACTGGGTGCGCGGCGAGCGCGTCGACCTGTCGCGCATCCGTTGCCCGGTGATGGCGATCGTGGCCGAGCGCGACGCGATCTGCCCGCCGAAGGCGGCGACCGCGCTCCTCGACGCGACCTCGTCGGCGGTGAAGGACGTGCTGTCGGTGCCCGGCGGCCACGTCGGCGCCGTCGTCGGGAGCCGCGCCGCCAAGGAGCTGTACCCGCGCATGCGCGACTGGCTGATGCGCCACGGCGGAAGGCGCCCGCGGCCCGAGGGGGGATCGTGAACGTCACCACACTCAAGCTCGGAATCTAGGAGTCGGAACATGAAGCTCGAAGACCTGAAGATCATCGTGACCGGAGGCGCGTCCGGGATGGGCGCTTGCTTCGCGAAGCACCTCCACCAGGCAGGCGCGCGCGTCGCCGTCGGCGACGTGAACGAGGCGATGCTCGCCGAGCTCCCGCAGGGGATCTTCCGGCGGAAGCTCGACGTCTCGAAGGAGGGCGAGGTCACGTCGTTCGTCGCGTGGGCCGACGAGGTCCTCGGCGGGGTCAACGCGCTCGTCAACAACGCGGGCATCATCCGCGACGGGCTCCTGGTGAAGAAGGACCGCGAGACCGGCGCGGTGAAGAGGCTCTCGACCGAGGACTGGAACGCGGTCATCGGCGTGAACCTCACCGGCGCGACCTTCATGGTCCGCGAGGTGGTGGCGCGCATGGTCGAGAAGGGCGCGCGCCCCGGCGTCATCGTGAACATGTCGTCGATCTCGCGCCACGGAAACCGCGGTCAGTCGAACTACGTGGCCGCCAAGGCGGCGCTCGCGGCGAACACGCTGACGTGGGCGCGCGAGTTCGCGCAGTACGGCATCCGCGTGACGGCGATCGCGCCCGGCATGGTCGAGACGCCGATGACGAAGGGGATGAACCAGAAGGCCCGCGACGCGGTCGTGGCGCAGATCCCCGTCGGCCGCATCGGCACGCCGGACGATCTCTGGGTCGCGGTGCGCTTTGCGCTCGAGTGCGACTACTTCAACGCGCGCACGATCGACGTCGACGGTGGCCTCTCGTTCTGAGGTCCCGTCGTCGACTCACACGGACCGTCGAGCGCGTAGTCCTCGCTCCGCGGGTCGCGCGACAGGTCGCACATCACCACGTCGACCGTCGCTGCGACGAGCGGGACGGCCTTGCGCGAAACGCGCAACCTCACGCCCGACTCGCGCGGAGGCGGCACCGGGATCGTCGGGCGTTCGTTTTCGCTGAGCAGCTCCCCCACGAAATCAAGAGCATGCATGGCGCGCGTGCCGTGCAAGCGAGGTGCCGCCGTGCGGCGATCGGCCGATCCTCCGCTCGATCGCCGCGCAACGCCGCGCAACGGCGCGATTGTCCGCGGCCAGGTCCGTGATCCCATCGCCGGGCCGACGTGTGCCACGGCACGGATCGTCACGTTCCGTTCTCGGTCCGAGCGTAACTTCCGTGACGGTGCGCAACACGATCGTTACGCCACGAGCGTCGCGCGATCGGCGCGCGTCGAGGGAAGATCGATCCGCGCCGCCGCGTATCAGGGCGCCCCGTCGGGCGCGCCCGCATCGGTCGCGGCGTCGCCCTCGTCGTCGTCCAGCTCGAGCACCATTGCGTCCGTCGGGGCAGGCGCCGCCGATGCCTCGTCCGACGGCGCTGCCGATGGCTGTTCCGGCGGCGCGCTGGCGGATGGAGGCGCCGGCGTCGACGGCGGCGCCGCGACGACCGCCGAGGCGGCGGGCTTCGGTGCCTCCTCCGGGCCGCGGCCGCGCGAGGCCATCCACGCGCCGATCGCGACGAGCGCGGCGATGCCGACGGCGATCGGCAGCGCGCGCTTCGCACCCCGCGGGGGCGCGGGCATGGGCGCGGACTCGGCCGCCTCCACCGGCTCCTTCGACGGCGGCGCGGGCGCCTCCTGTTTCTCCGCCTCCGGCTCGCGCGGAGGCGCCGGCTCCTGCGCGGGCTTCGCCTCCGGCTGCGCAGCCGCCACCTCCTTCTTCGGCTCCTTCGCCTCGCGGAGCCGAACGTCCTTCGCGTCCGACGTCGTGGCCGGATCGAGCGCGCGCGCCTTCGCGAAGAGCTCGCGCGCCTTGACCGCGTCGCGCGCACGCAGCGCGAGGTGCCCGAGCACGAAGTACGCGAAGCCGAGCGACGGATCCTCGGCGAGCGCCTTCTCCGCGAGGGCGCGCACGGCGGGCACGTGCGAGGCCTCGCCGGCCTTGTCCGCGCGCATCGACGTCCACGCTGCCCAGAGCTCGTACTCCATCGCGGGGAAGAGCGCCGCGGCTCGCCTCAGCTCGGCGGCGGCCGCTGCCATGTCGTTCGCGCGCACGTGCGTCTTGCCTGCCTGGAAGGCCTGCTCCGCGAGGAGACGATTCGGCGGCTGGCCCGTGGACGTCGGCGTCTCGGGCTTCCAGATCGCGAGCTCCCCGACCTTCGGCTCGGAAGCCGGCGGCGGCGGCGGCGTGGACGCGAGGGTCTTCTTCGCGGTCTGGGCGGCCCGGAGGCGCGCCGTGACCGTACGCGCCTGCTCCTTGTTCTCGGGCGCGGGCGGGCGGACCGAGCTCGGGGCCTTCTTCTTCAGGATCGGGCGGATCGCCTTCTGCGGAGTCACCGGCGTCGCGAGCCGCCGGAGCGGCGCCTTCTTCGCCGCGGCTGGTGCCGGCGCGGGCCCGGCACGCGACGACGAGGGCGCGCCGGGGTTCAGATCGAGGCAGTCGGTGAGGAGCAGCGCGCTCAGGACGACCGCGGGCGAGATGCTGCTCGGCTCGCCGAGGATCTCCGCCGACGTCCGCGAGCCGTCGAGCGCGAGAACGAAGGCGCGCTCGTCCGGCTGGAACGCGAACGCGTCGACCCGCTTCATCGTCTCGGCGCGGAGCGCGCCGCCTCCGGGAGAGCCGTCGCCGCGCAGGGTGGGGTAGCGCGTGAGCGCGAGATCGAGCAGCTCCTCGACGTCGTCTTGCGGAGCGAGGCGGAGGGCGGCGAGGACGAGCGGCTCGACGGCCGTGGCGAAGCGCGCGGCGATGTCGAGCTGTCCGTGGCACTCGACGAAGCGGAACGTCGACGAGCCGGCGCCGATCGCCCGCACGACCTTCTGCCGTACCTGCGCGGAGAGGGCGGCGTCGAGCTGCGCCTTGGTGAGGGCCTTCATCTCGAGCAGGATCTCGCCGAGGCGTGTCTGCTTTCCCGCCGCGTGGAGCTGCGCCATCTGCTCGAGCGCGGCGTTGTACTGATCCTCGCGGATCACCTTCTCGCGCACGAGGATGCGCCCGAGCGTCTCGCCGATCGTGCCCTCGTCGGCGAATACGACCGCCCCGCTCTCGACGAACAAACGCACCCGGGAGCCCCCGGCGCGTGCGTCGATCGCGCCCGACTTCCTCGCACGTGCGAGCTCGAGGAGAGTCTTGAGGAGGCCGATGGCGAGCGCCACGCGACGAGTCTACGCGAAGTCGCGTCGATAACGCTCGAACCCTGCAGACTGTTAGACTCCGTCGATGGGGAGGAACGGGGCGGGCGCCTTCCTGGTCTTGGTCCTCGCGGCCTGCGCGGGAGACTTCGGGAGCGAGCCGGATGCACCCGCGACCGCGAGGCCGGCCGACCCTCCACCGGCGGACGCGGGCGCCGCGCGGGTCTGCGACGATCGCGAGGACACGACTGCGCAGACGCTCTCGCGCTCGATCGCGTACCACCGCGTACGCGTGGACGCCGGCTACGAGCTGCTCGCCGCCTTCGATGCGCCGAGCCCGTACGCGCACGTCGCGCGGCTCGCGTGGGCCGCGCTGGATCGCGTCCCCGTGCTCGACAACGGGCAGCGCACGTACGTGACGCATGCGCTCTTCTCCGCCGACCCGGGGCGCGAGCTGTATCCGCCGGTCGACGACGCCTACCCGCATCATCCCGGCGGCCTCGCCGCGATGATGGTCGACTCGGCGCTTGCAATGTACACCTATACGGGCGACCCGAAGGCGCTCGAGCCGGCGCGCACGATGCTCGACTTCATGCTCGCCAGCGGACGGTCATCCGCCACGGACGACTGGGCGCTCGTCCCGTTCGCCTGCTCGAACGCGCACGAGCTCTCGGTGCACGGCGCCACCGCGTGCAGACCCGACGAGCCCGTGTACTGCGGCTTCGCCGACGGCGACGGCGTGCTCGAGCCCGACAAGGTGGCCGAGCTCGGCGTCCGGTTTTTGCGCTGGTACGAGCACACCGGCGAGCAGCGGTGGCTCGAGGCCGCGCTCCACGCGGCGCGGGCGCTGGCGAAGCACGTTCGCGCCGGCGACGAGACGCACTCGCCGTGGCCGTTCCGCGTGGACGCGAGCACAGGCAACGTGCGCGAGGAGTACACCGCGCACGTCATCCCGGGGATCGCGCTCTTCGACGAGCTCGCGCGCATCGGCGTCGCGGAGCCCGGCTTCGCCGCCGCGCGGGCGACGGCCTGGAAGTGGCTCTTCGAGTACCCCTACCGGAACGGCGCCTGGAGCGGGTACTTCGAGGACATCCGCTTCCAGACCGACCCGTGGCTCAACCCGACGCAGTACATCGCGCTCGAGACCGCGCGCTGGCTGCTCCTGCACCCCGAGGCCGATCCCGATTCGGTCGCGCACGCCGCGCACCTCGTCGACTGGACGACGAAGGAGGCGACGACCGACGGTCTGACCGAGGGCGGCGTCGCATACGAGGGAGTCCAGTACGGTGCGGAGACGATCTCCGAGCAGACGGGCTACCCGCACAAGATGGGAAGCCACACCGCGCGCTTCGCGTCGGTCCTCGCGCTCCTCTACGAGAAGACGGGCGATGCCTCGTTCCGCGAGCGCGCGTTTCGATCGTTCAACTGGGCGACGTACCTCTCGAGCGACACGGGCATCGTGAGCGATCTCGCACGCGCCATCCCGCGCGGCGAGGCGGGGTGGTGGTCGGACGGCTACGGCGACTACGTCCGTCACTTCCTCGCGGGCCTCGGATCCGTCCCTGCGTGGTCGCACCCCGGGGAGGACCATCTCCTCCGATCGAGCTCGGTCGTCACGCGCGTCACCTACGGCGCCGACGCCATCCGCTATGCGACGTTCGACGCCGCCGCCGATGACGTGCTCCGCCTCGTCTCCGTGCCGACGCTCGTCCGCATCGGGGACCGGGTCCTGACCACGGATCCGGCGGCGCCCGATCGATGGAGCGCGAGCAAGGTCGGGTCGTGCGGCGGCGTGACCGTGCAGATCCATCGCAGCGGAGCTCTCGCGGGCGACGTCGAGGTCTCGCTCGGTCGCTGATCGTGGCGACTCGTGTAAGCTCCCGTCGTCATGCCGAGCGCGAAGCGCACGATCGAGGAAGCGACGGACGAGCTCGTCCGGTTCTTCCGCGCGCTCTCGGCGGCGGACCGCCGCGAGTACGAGGCGCTCGCGAAGCTCGATCGCGAGTTCGGCGAGGACGTGCTCGCCGAGCAGCGCGAGCGTGCGCGGGGGACGCGGTCGTGATCGGCATCACCGAGCCGGAGGTCCTCGCGACCGCCTGGACGGCGATCGCGCCCGAGCTCGGCCTGCCTCCCCGCGCGAGCGACGCGGCGATCCGGGCGGCGCTGCGCGAGGCCGATCACCTGGCCGACGACGTCTACGACGTGCCGGCCGCGCTCCTCTTCGCGCTCGGTCGCAACGCGCGCTGCTTCTCGGGGTTCCGCGCGATGAGCGTGCTCGTCGTCGAGTGGCACGCCAAGACGCTCGGTTTCAAGCTCGAGGCGACGCGCGCGGAGCTCGCCGATCTCTTGGGGCTCGTCGCCGTCCGCGAGCGATCGTACGAGGACGTCCGCTCGTGGATCGGCGGGCGGCTCCTGCCCTTCGGGGGCTGATTTCGCTGGTGTCGCGGCGATCCATTGCGCGGCTCCGTGGATCTGCGATTTTTACGGATATGAAGAAGGCGGCGGCGTTCGCAGGGATCGCGCTCGCATGCGCGCTGTGGTCGAGCGCCTGTGGCACGAGCAACGGGGACGCGGCGGAGGAGGCTCCGGCGAGCTCTTCGTCCTCCTCGAGCAGCAGCAGCGGCTCGTCGAGCGGCTCGGACCGCCCGGCGTTCGACGCGAGCTTCCCCGACGAGCCGGACGCCAACGTCGATCCGACGCCCGAGGCAGGCGCCGACACCTGCATCGACAACGACGATCCCGGCGGGGCGGAGAACGTCGCGAAGCAGCTCCCGGCGACCGATGACTGCGACAACAACCTGAAGACGGTGAAGGGCGTCATGAACGGCGCGGTCGACGTCGACTTCTACAAGCTGTCGGGCACCGACAAGGGCGGATGCAGCCTGGCCACCGAGTTCAGCGTCGCCTCCGCCGGCGTCGAGCTCTGCGTCTACGCCCGGTGCAAGAACGCCACCGCGGACGCGGTGAGCGGGTGCGCGCAGGGCGTGATGTCGACGAATGCGGCGACCGGGATGAAGGGCTGCTGCACGAACGGGCCGGGCAAGGCGACGCCGAACTGGGACTGCTCCGGGATCACCGACGACGACTCGGCCGACTTCCTCATCCGCGTCAAATCGTCGGGAAGCACCGATGCCTGCATCGCGTACTCGTTCTCGTACGTGTTCTGAACCATGCGCATCGCTCGGGCATTCTTCCTTCTGGCGACCGGGATACCGGGGATCTTCTTCGCGGCCTGCTCCGCCTCGAACGGCGATCCGATCCCGAGCGAGCTCCGCGACGCCGAGGCGCTCGATGTCGGATCGAGCGTCCTCCCGGGCGAGGACGGCTCCTCGCCGTCCGAGGACGGCGGCACGACGAAGGACGCGAGCACGAAGGACGCGCCCTCGGACGCGCATGACGCGGGCGTCACCTCGAAGAGCGTGAGGATCAACGAGGTCTACGTCGATCGTGGGAGCGGCGGGAGCCAGTCGGAGTTCGTCGAGCTCCGCGGCCCCGAGGGGACGCCGGTGGACGATCTCTTCCTCCGCCTCGTCGACCACAACGGCACCCCGACGGGGCAGGCATTCACCGTCGGCTCGAGCGGCGAGAAGATCGGTTCGACCGGCACGTGGGTGATCGGCGGCGCGCTCGTCCCGGGGCGCGTCGATCGCATCGTCACCAATCCGGAGGGCTGGGGCATCGACACGAAGGGCGCGGTCCAGCTGCTTCGCGGCCCGAGTCGCGAGGTGCTCGACGTCGTCGGCTGGACGACGGACCCGGACGGCGGCTTCGTCCCCCAGCCGGTGCTCCCGCCGAAGCCGACGGGCGAGGGCAAGCCCTACGTGCTCCCGGCGACCGGCACGACCTCGTTCGGACGCACCCCGAACGCCGCCGACACCGACGACAACCAGGCGGACTTCTGCACGATGGCGCAGACGAACGGCGCCGCGAACGCCGCCTGCCAGTAGGAGAGGCTTCTAGGCCGCGCCGCGATCGTCGAGCGCGACGGCGATCGTCTGGCCGAGCACGCTCGCGTCCGAGCCGGACACGGGCTTCGCCTGGGGGACGTGGCCGCTCTTGCTCCGGGTGCGCTCGGTCCACCACGCCTTCGCCTCGGCGCGGCTCCACTCGCCCACCTCGCGCTGGGCGTCGCGGATCATGTCCGCGAGCGCGGCGGCGCTCTCCGGGCGCTCCTCGCGCTTCTTCGCGAGGCATGCGAGCACGATCTTCTCCACCGAAGCCGGGATGTCGCTCCGCTTCTTCGCGGGCGGCGAGGGCTCCTGGTGCAGATGCTGGCTGCAGATCTCGACGAGGTTCGACCCGTCGAAGACGCGCTCGCCGGTGAGCAGGTAGTACGCCATCGCGCCGACCGCGTAGAGGTCCGCGCGTCCGTCGATGCTCGCCGGATCGAGGATCGCCTCCGGGGCCATGTAGTGCGGCGTGCCCATCACCGTGTTGATGCTGCTCTGCGCCAGGTCGGCGCCGGGGGCGAGCTCCTTCACCAGCCCGAAGTCGAGCACCTTCACCACGTCGGGCAAGAGGCCGCGCTCGGTCAGCATGACGTTCGCCGGCTTGATGTCGCGATGGACGAGGCCGGCGGCGTGCGCCTCCTCGAGCGCGCCGCACACCTGCAGGAGCACGTGGAGGACCCGGCGCGGGGGCTGCGCGCCGTGCTCGACGACGAGGTCCTCGAGCGTGACGCCGTCGAGGTACTCCATCGCGTAGTAGAACGCGCCGTCAGGCGTGTGGCCGTAGTCGAAGACGGCCACCGTGTTCGGGTGCGTGAGCTTCGCCGTGATCTGCACCTCGCGCTCGAAGCGACCGAGCCCGTGCTCCTTCGATCCGAGGAGCTTGATCGCCGCCGGCCGCCGGAGGAGCGCATGGCTCGCGCGATAGACGACGCCCATGCCGCCCTCGCCGATCTTCTCCTCGAGGAGGTACTGTCCGAGCTGCATCGCCTTCCGGACCTCCTGACGGAGGCCGTAGATGACGTGCGAGATCGCCGTGGTGCACGCGACCCCGACGGTGGCCCAGATCGCCGCGTAGATCGCCGGACCGATCGGCATGCGGTTCGCGACCGGATGCGCGACGTACATGAGGTACGTCACCGGTATGACCGGCGCCATCGACATGGCCCCGATGGCGAGGCTCCGCATCGTCGTGCTCGGGACGAGGGCAGCGCGTGTCACCAGCGTGTAGCTGGACGCGAGCAGCACGACGAGCTCGCCGCGCTCGCTGCGCGAGAGCTGCTTCTGCTCGACGTAGATCATCGTCGCCCAGCCGACGCAGATCGCGAAGGTCGTCGCCGCGTCGGCGATGTCGAGGAACGCCGTGGAGTGCTTCCCTCGGCGGATGAGGAGCGCGGCGAAGAGCGCGAAGAGCGTCGTCGCGAGCTGCAGCTGCGTCGACGGGTACGTGAACATGTGCGCGACGTGGCTCGGCGAGAACGCCGCGATGGTCGCGAGCTGGATGGCCCAGAAGCCGAACGCGAGGCAGAAGACGAGCAGGAGCGTGAACGAGAGCCGGCGCTGGAACAGCGCGCGCTCCTCCTCGTTCGCGATCGGGGCGCGGAGCGAGAGCGTCCGACTCCGTGAGCTCGTCATTCGCACGAGCCCGTAGCATATCCTGCCGCTGGCGCGTTCAGGGACGGCGCGCGGGCTCCGGAAGCACCGCGCCGCTGCGGACGTGCTCGAGGATCGCCTGGCTGAACGTCCGCTCGGCCTTGTCGCACGCCTTCTTGTCGCCGGTGTTGCACGCCTTCTCGAACGCGTCGTGCATGCTCTTCACCTTCGCGGACGCGAGCAGCGCGTGGCGCGTCGGCTCCTCGAGGCGGCTCCACGGCACCATCGCCGGCTTCGGCGCGGGCGGGCGCCGCGTCGTGAGCTCGCCCTCCATCACCGAGACGCACGTGCCGTCGAGGCGGACGACGTCGTAGCTCGCCATCGAGCCGGTCATCACGATGCCGCCGGTCTGTGCCGCGCCGTGCTTCGAGAGCACGATCACCTCCTCGTCGAACGCGAGCTTCGCGCGGTGCGTGAGGCCGCCCGAGGCGTTCCACGCGTCCACGTCGCCGGCGAGCCAGAGGCGCGTCCACGGCGTGCCCTTCGCGAACAGCGAGAGCGCGACCTCGGGGTAGATGCCGCTGCAGAGCTTCTTGGCGAATGTCCTCGGGGCGACGCAGAGCTTCGCGTCCTTGATCGTCGACTCGCCCTCGCACGCGGAGGGCAGCGGCTCGGCGGCCTGCGGCGGGGCCTCCTCGACGGCGGACGACTCGGGGACGGCCGCGGCGAAGGTCGTGGTGCTGACGGCATCCGAGGCCTCGACGCGGGGCGCGGACGCGACGCGCACCGTCTTCGGGGCGGGCGCGCACGCCGCGCCGCCGAGAGCCAGACCCAGAGCCACCACCATCCCGACCGCTTTCCGCATGACCTCGCTCCTGCGGAGGTTTCCCTACCTCCGAACACATTTCGGTCAAGGCGAAATCGGCCGCTATTTGTGTAACTGCGCGAAACTGCTCAGGCGTGGTCCGTCGAATTTCTCTGGTCCGCGGGCTTTTCGACAGGCCTCGCATGGAACCACTACGATCGGCGGACCCCAATGGCAGCGCGCTCCATCGGCTCCGGGACCATCTCGTTCGGGCTCGTCTCGATCCCCATCAAGCTCTACACGGCGACGTCCGCGAAGTCCGTGAGCTTCAACATGCTGCACAAGGCGTGCGGCAGCCGGCTCAAGCAGCAGCTCCTCTGCGCGGCGGAGAACGTCCCGGTCGAGCGCACCGACGTCATCAAGGGCTTCGAGTACGCGCGCGACCAGTACGTGAAGTTCACCGACGAGGAGCTGAAGGCGATGGAGGCCGCGCGGACCGATCAGCTCGAGCTGCTCGAGTTCGTTCCGGCCGACACGGTCGACTTCATCTTCATCGAGAAGACCTACTACCTCGGGCCGGACAAGGGCGGCGAGCGCGCCTACCGCCTCCTGAGCGAGTCGCTCGAGCGCGCCGGGCGCCTGGCGGTCGGGCGCTTCGCGCAGCGAGGCAAGGACAACCTCGTCCTCGTGCGCCCGTACAAGAAGGGGCTGATCCTCCACGAGTGCTACTACGCGGACGAGGTCCGCTCGTTCGACGACGTGGACACGGGCGGCGCCTTCGAGTTCAAGCCGATCGAGCTCGAGCTCGCCGACAAGCTCATCCAGCAGCTCGATCGCGACAAGTTCGAGCCGGAGCGCTTCCGCGACACCTGGGCGGACAAGGTCCGCGAGGCCGTGGAGAAGAAGGTCGCGGGCGAGGAGGTCGTCGCGCCGCCCGAGGCGCCGAAGGCGCAGATCATCGATCTCCTCGAGGCCCTCAAGCGCTCCGTCGCCCAGGTGCAGGAAGCCCCGAAGGCCGAGGAGCCGATCGCGCACCCGGCGCCGGTGGCCGCGAAGGGCCCGAAGAAGGCCGAGCCGCGCAAGCCGGCGGCCGAAGAGAAGGCGAAGAAGAAGAAGTCTGCGAGCGCCTAGCCGGCAACGCGCTTCGCCGCCGCGGCGCCGACGTCGCGGGCGCGGGCGAGGCCGGGGCGTCCCGCGCGGACGTCGTGCGCGGCCCTCCGCCAGGCGATTGCCTGCAGGATGCACGCACGTTCGCGCGCGCCGCCCGGACCCTCCTCCGCGCGGTAGCGGCGCGCGAACGCCAGGGCCCGCCGCGCGGCCTCGCGATAGCCGGCGGCGAGCCGCGCGATGCGGACGCGGCGCTCGGACTCCGGATCGTCGAGGGACTGCGACTGCATCGAGACGATCATCGCATCCATGGGCCGTTGGGGCCAACCGCGCGCCGTGCTACGCGCTGCGGCGTGATTCGCCGGCTCGCCTTCGTGATCCCCATCCTCACCTTCGCCTGCGCGAAGTCGGACGGCGACGCGGACCTCGCGGGCCGCCCGGACGCGGGCAGCCCAGGGTTCTCCGCGGACGCCGGCGCGCCGATCCCTCCGGCGAGCGGCGAGGTCTACGGCCAGAGCTCGACGGCGCTCTACCGGATCGACACGGCCAGCCGCAGCGTGAGCGAGGTGGGCTACTTCGCCGGGTGCGGCCACGTCTCGGACATCGCGCTCGACGAGACCTCGACGATCTACGCGACGAACGGCGTCGAGCTCTTCGTCGTCGAGAACAACACCGGCCGCTGCACGAAGGTCGCGAGCGGCACGTTCCCGAACTCGCTCTCGTTCGTCCCCGCGGGGACGCTCGACGCGAAGGAGACGCTCGTCGGCTTCGAGGGCGGGAGCTACATCAAGATCGACACCACGACCGGCGCGACGGAGAAGGTCGGCGATCTGGGCGGCGGCTTCGAGTCGAGCGGAGACATCGTGTCGGTGAAGGACGGCAAGACGTTCGTCACCGTCAAGGGGCCCGGCTGCGCCGACTGCCTCGTCGAGATCGATCCGAAGACCGGCGCGATGGCGAAGAACTGGGGGCCGCTCGGCGTCGCCGATGCGTTCGGCCTCGCGTTCTGGGGCGGCGACGTCTACGCGTTCACCGACACGGGCGAGGTCGTGCTCGTCACGTTCGGCGGCGACAAGCTCGAGACGACGAAGCTCACCGTCCCCAACGCGCCGGCCGATCTCTCGTTCCGAGGCGCCGGCTCGACGACGAGCGCGCCCGTCGGCCCCGTGCGCTGAACGGCGCGTCGATCAGCGCAGGACCTTGTCGAGCTTCTGCTGCAGCTCGATGAGGTCGACGAGGTCCTCGACGTAGTCGAGCTTCGTGGTGTCGATGCGCACGATCGGGCCGAGGTCGTAGCGATCGAACCACTCCTCGTAGAGGCGATGGAGCCGCCTCAGGTACGCGTCGGGGATGTCGCTCTCCATCGCACGGCCGCGCCGGCGAATACGCTTCTTCGTCGCCGGCAGGCTGCACGACACCGCGACGAGCACGTCGGGCGGGCGGAGCGTCTTCTTGATCCCCTCGTAGAGGCGCTCGTAGACCTCCCAGTCGCGCTTCGAGAGCGTCCTCTGCAGCCGGAGGTTCCGCGCGAAGATCTCCGCGTCCTCGTAGATCGTCCGGTCGATGACGGCGGGCTGGTCCGACGCGAGCAGCTCCTGATGGAGCTTCAGCTTGTGCGCGAGGAAGAAGACCTGCGAGTGGAAGGCCCAGCCCTTCATGTCGCGGTAGAAGTCCTCGAGGTACGGGTTGTCGTCGTTCGGCTCGTAGAAGGGGACGAGCCCGTAGCGCTTCACCAGCCAGGCCACGAGCGAGGTCTTTCCCGCGCCGATCGTGCCGGCCACCGCGACGTACCGCTTCATGCTCCTCCGTTGTACCCTCGCTCGCCATGACACGGGGCGTCTGGCTCGTGAAGAGCGAACCGTCGGTGTACGCATTCGAGCAGCTCGTCGAGGACGGCCGTACGGTGTGGGACGGCGTCCGCAACTACGAGGCGCGGAACAACCTTCGCGCGATGAAGAAGGGCGATCTCTGCCTCTACTACCACTCCAACGAGGGCAAGGAGATCGTCGGCATCGCGAAGGTCGCGCGGACGGCCTACCAGGACCCGAAGACCGAGGAGGACTGGAGCGCGGTCGACGTCGTCCCCGTGAAGAAGCTGAAGAAAACGGTCACCCTCGCCCAGATCAAGGCCCACCCGAAGCTGTCCAAGATGGCCCTCGTGAAGCGGTCGCGCATCAGCGTGGTGCCGGTGACCGAGGCCGAGCTCGCCGACGTCCTCGCGCTCGGCGAAACGAAGATCTGAGCCAAGGCATCGCAAGAGAAGGCCCGTGCGGTACGTCCTGTTCTTCCTCGTGGCCGGGCTCGTGATGGGCGGGGCGCACTACTACGTCTGGGCGCGGCTCGTGCGCGACGCGGGGCTGCCGTCGCCGTGGGGACGCATCCTGACGATCGCGATCGTCGCCCTGTTCGTCCTCCTGATGAGCGGGTTCGTCGTGTTCCGCGTGCTGCCGCGGTCGATCAGCGCGCCGATCACGTGGACCGCGTATTCTTGGCTCGGTCTCCTCTTCTTCCTCGTGTTCTCGCTCGCTGCTGCGGACGTGGCACGACTCGTCACGATGCGGGTGAAGGAAGGCCCGGGACCGATCGATCCCGAGCGGCGGCTCGCCATCTCGAGGATCTTCGGCGCCGGCGCCGCGCTGGTCGGCGTCGGCATGAGCGGCGTCGGCGTCGCGAGCGCGCTCTCGCCGGTCGCGATCAACCGCGTGCGCGTCGCGATCAAGAAGCTCGCGAGGCCTGCCTCTGGGATGCGCATCGTCCAGCTCAGCGACGTCCACGTCGGGCCGACGATCGGCAAGGGCTTCATCGCCGACGTGGTCTCGCGGGTGAACGCCCTCAGGCCCGACGTGATCGCGATCACCGGCGATCTCGTCGACGGCTCGGTCGAGGAGCTCGCCGAGCACGTCGCGCCGCTCGCGAAGCTCGAGGCGAAGCACGGCGTGTTCTTCGTCACCGGAAATCACGAGTACTACTCGGGCGCGGACGAATGGATCGCGCACCTCGGCACGCTCGGCATCAAGGTGCTGCAGAACGAGCACGTCCGGATCGGCGGCGAGCACGGCTTCGATCTCGCCGGCATCGACGACCACTCCGCGCGTCCCGACCTGCGGCGGGCGCTCGCCGGTCGCGACGACTCGCGCGCCTGCGTGCTCCTCGCGCACCAGCCCCGCGGCATCGAGCTCGCCGACGAGCTGGGCGTCGACCTCCAGCTCTCGGGGCATACCCACGGCGGCCAGATGTTCCCCTGGAACCTGTTCGTGCGGCTGCAGCAGCCCTTCGTTGCCGGGCTGCACGAGCTCGCGAAGGGCGCGCAGATCTACGTGAGCCGCGGCACCGGCTACTGGGGGCCGCCGATGCGCGTGGGCGCGCCGGCGGAGATCACCGAGATCGAGCTGGTCGCAAAAGGGTAGTGATACAACTCGTCCATGTCGCTCGACGCTCGGGTCAGGAAGCTGGCGAAAGGTCTGTCGGCGCGGAAGGCGGCGGACGCGTTCGTGCGCACGGACGAGGATCCTGCGAGCGTGTCGCCCGCCGATCGCGACCGCGCCGCCGAGTTCGAGGCCACCGTCGAGGCGATGTTTCTCATGGCCGCGGTGGACGGCGATCTCTCGGAGCAGGAGCTCGCGCAGCTCGCGGCGAGCGTCGACGCGTTCACCGAGCTCGAAGGTACGAGGCGCATCGATGCGGGGCCTCTCCTCGTGAAGATGAACGAGTGGCTCGCGCGCGACGGGTGGAACAAACGGCTGCACGCGGTCGCCGATCGCCTCCGCGATCGCGAAGCGCGCGCGTTCGCGTTCCGGCTCGCGGCGGGCGTCGCGTTCGTCGACGATGTCGTCGCCCATGCCGAAGCCGCCGCGCTCGAGGCGATGGCGTCGGCGTTCGCGATCGGCGCAGACGAGTCGCAGGAGATCCTCTACGACGTGCGCGAGACGCTGTTCGAGTAGGAGGCGTCACGCGCACCCATCACGTGCGGGCACCCCGCGTGCGTTGCGTGTGGGCAGACGAGCGGGGCATCCGGCAGGCACGACCTCGAGAGTGCAATCGACGTGCACGCGGAACATCCGGGTGGCCGTGCGGGTTGTCAGTTGTGGCGGGCGCGGATCGATCCGCAGCGTCGCCACAGGCGCGTGTGTACGGACCGCGGCCACCCCGATCGAACTGCGAGTGATGCTCGTAGCCCTCGATGGACGATCGGCCGCAGCACGAGGCATGTCGCGTGCTCTTGAACTCCACGGTGCGGAGAGCTCACTTGGCAAAGAAGACGAACACGGTCCTCCGTACCGTCGAGACGGTCGGCGAGGTGGCCACCGAGCATGACCAGGAGCACGAAGCCGCCTGGCAGCTCATCCGCGACGATCCGTTCGGCAGAGTGACGAGCGATCACCAGCTCGAAGTGCTCCTCCGTCACTTCGCCACGAAGACGGACTCGCCGCACGCCGAGGTCCTCCGGCGCATGCTCGGCATGGATGGAATGAACGAGGCGGCCGCGCGGTCGCTCTTCCGCCGCATCGTCGAGCATCGCGCCTCGATGTCGAGGGCGCTCGGGCGCTCGGTACACGTGCGCGTGGCGGCGCTCGATCTCCTCACGATGCGTGGCGCGCGCGCGCCGCGCTACGAGAGTCGTCCGATCGTCGTGTCGCCCGCGCTGCTCGAGCGTGCGCTGGAGGAGGCCGCCTCCGACGCGGTCACCGGCTTGCCCCTGCGCGCACACTTCATGAGCCTGCTCCGGCACGAGCTCCGCCAGCGCAAGCGCCGCAGCGTCGTCGTCGCCTACCTCGACCTCGACCGGTTCAAGCAGGTGAACGACGAGCACGGCCACGCCCGCGGCGATGACGTCCTGCGCACCCTTGCGCGAGCCGCGCGGCTCACCCTCCGCCACGGCGACGTGCTCGCGCGCATCGGAGGAGACGAGTTCGCCGTCCTCTTCGTCGACGTCGATCTCGGTCCGGCCGAGGCTGCGATCCGGCGCCTGCGCGAGCGGTTCGAGTCGCGGACCGCACCCCTCGGCGTGTCGTTCTCCGCCGGCCTCGCGATGGCGGAGGAGGACGACTCGGCGGAACGGCTGCTGGCGCGCGCGGACGTCGCCATGTACCGGGACAAGCGACAGCGCGCCGGATAGCGCTATCCTTCCATTCGTGGACGGGTTCCCGAAGCGGTACAAGAACCTCGAGGCCGCCCGCGCGCGGTTCGGGGACCGTGTCGATCGACTCGGCCGGCACCTCTTCCGCACCGACGAGCTCGCCGACGCCGTCGTCGCTTCGATCGAGTCGCTGCCGAAGGGCGAGGGCTGGCGCCTCTTCGAGGCCGGCGTTCGCGGCGGCCCACGCGCGATCCCCCATGCGCCGAAGCCGATGCGTGAGCTCCTCGAGCACGCCGCTCACGTCCCGGCGTGGCTCGATTGGGACACGTGCGACCGCGGCGGTCTCCTCCTCATGCGTGCCGGTCCGCTCGGCGGCGCCGTGCTCGGCGGTCGATCGCTCATCCTCGGCTACGCGTCACCGGGCGGGAACAAGCCGCTCGTGTTCTCGGGCCGCCTGAACCAGCAGGCCAAGCGGCGCCTCGAGACCGCGCGCTTCGTGCAGGCGGTGTCGCGTCCGGGCGGGATGCGCCCCTACGCCGACGGCTGGCAGATCACGCTCAAGGTGCGCCTGATCCACGCGCAGGTCCGCCGGATGATCCTGAAGTCCGGGCGCTGGGACCAGGACGCCTGGGGCGCCCCCATCAACCAGCACGACATGGCGGGCACGACGCTTCTCTTCTCGTGCGCGATCATCGACGGGCTGCGCAAGCTCGGGATGCGCATCGATCCGGAGGAGGCCGAGCGCTACGTGCACCTCTGGCGCTGGGTGGGCCGCGTGAGCGGCGTCGACGAGGACGTCCTGCCGGCCTCCGAGGGCGAGGGCATGCGGCTCGCGGACCTCATCGCGTTCACGATGGGGGAGCCGGATCAGGACTCTCGCGACCTCACGCGCGCGTTCTTCGAGGCCGCCTACGACGGCTGCACGACGAAGGCGCAGATCAAGCAGGCCGAGCGGAACGTCATGTTCGGGCGCTTGATCTGCCGTGCGCTGATCGGAGACGAGCTCGCCGACAAGCTCGAGGTGCCGCGGACCACGCTGCGGCACGCGATGCCGATGATGAAGCGCTTCGTCCGCATGACCGAGAACCTCACGCGCGCCGTCCCCTTCGCCGAGCGCGGGCAGGTCGCCGTGGGCACGATGTTCTGGGACCGCGTCGTCGAGATCGGCCTCCAGAACGCCACCTACGACTTCGCGCTCCCGACGCGCCTCTCGAACCGCGCGGCCTGATCCAAGGCTTCGGTCACACTCGGGGTCGGAGGCGAGACGTACGGTCGATGCGCGCCTCCGCCCTGACCCTCCTCGCCGCCCTTTCGCTGTCGTGCAGCGCACGCGAGCACGCCGCTCCATCCGCCCCACCTGCTCCCTCCGTCGCCGCGCCGACCGCGCCCTCGCCGCCGTCGAAGATGGTGCTGCCCGAGCGGGCCGCGGCGCGTCCTGCGGCGAACCAGGCCGCCGCGCCGCCCGAGCCGACCGAGCCTCCGTACGACCTCGCCGCCGATCAGCGCCGGCGGATCGAGGCGGCGAAGTCCGAGCTCGGACCGAAGACCGTCACCTCGATCGTGTCCGACGTCTTCGTCGTCGTCGGTCCGAGGGGATGGCAGGGCCGCGCCTTCGACGACAGCGTCGCGCTCATGCGCAGCGCGATGGCGGGCTTCTTGAACAACCGCTTCTCCAAGAAGCCGGCGCGCGCGATCAGCGTCTACTTGTTCCCGGACAACGCGTCGTACGAGGCGTTCTGTACGCAGAAGTTCCAGGCGCCGTGCATCGCGGGCTTCGGCTTCTACACGCCGGGCGAGCGGTACATGGTGATGAACGCCGGGCGCGGCCTGGGCACGCTCACCCACGAGCTCGTGCACCCGCTCGTCGAGGCGGACTTCCCCGGCGCACCCACGTGGATCAACGAGGGCATCGCCTCGGTGTTCGAGCAGCCGCAGATCCCGCGGACCGGCGAGATCCACGGCGGCAAGAACTGGCGTCACCCGCGCCTCAAGCGCGCGCTCACGACGTCCGAGCGCGACGCCGCGCGGCTCGACCGTCTGTTCGGGATGCCGGACGAGACGTTCCGGGGCGACAAGGAGGACCTCAACTACGCGACCGCGCGCTACGTGTGCCAGTGGCTCGACGAGCGCGGGAAGCTCTGGCCGTTCTTCCAGAAGTGGCGGGACAATGTCGAGAGCGATCCGACCGGCGAGCGATCGTTCCGCGAGGTCGTCGGCATGACGCCGGCCGAGGCGCACGCCGTCTGGTCGAAGTGGGTGCTCGCGCTCTGAACGGGACGGCTATCCTCCCCGTGTGACCGGGTCGTTCAGCTTCGAGATCGGTGCGCTCGGGAGCGTGACCGCGCGCGTGTACCGCGCGCGCGATCCCCGAGAGGTCACGCTCGTCCTCGCGCACGGCGCGGGCGCCCCGCAGACGCACCCGTTCATGATCGACATGGCCGGCCGCCTCTCGTCGCGCGGCATCGACGTGGTCACGTTCGACTTCCTCTACGCGGCGCAGGGGCGGAAGCTCCCGGACCGGACCGAGACGCTCGAGGCGACGTGGCGCGCGGCGATCGCCTCGGTGCGCGCCCGCGGCGGCTTGCCCACCGAGCGCCTCTTCATCGGCGGCAAGTCGATGGGCGGCCGCATCGCCTCGCACATCGCGGCGGCCGGCGAGGGGCTCGTCCTCTCGGGCCTCGTGCTCCTCGGTTACCCGCTGCACCCGCCGAAGAAGCCGAAGGTCCGGCGCGACGAGCACCTGCCGCGCGTCGCGATCCCCGTGCTGTTCGTGCAGGGGACGCGCGACGAGCTCGGGACGGCGAAAGAGATGATCGCGGTGGCGAAGAAGATGCCCGACGCGCGCGTGTACGCGGTCGAGGGAGGGGACCATTCGCTCGCGCTCCTTCGCCGCGAAGGCGCCGAGGCGCAAGAGAAGGCGCTCGGCGGCGCGGCCGACGCGATCGCCGCGTTCACGAGGAAGAAATGACGAGAGAGGTCTCCTTCGATCATCGCGACCCCGCGCTGCGCCCGTTCATCGAGGTCGAGGCGAAGATCGCGCGCTCGCTGCTCGAGGAGGGCGGCGCTCCGCGCGAGGTCGTCGCTGCGGTCGCCGATGCCGCGACGTCCGACGCGGAGCTCGGCGCTCGCGAGATGTCCGAGCAGCTGCCGGCGACGCGCCGTCTCCTGCCGGTTTGCCAGGAGGGCTGCGCGTTCTGCTGTCATTCGACGGTCTTCGCGTCGACGCCGGAGATCCTGCGCATCGCTTCACACCTGAAGGAGAAGCGGGACGAGGCCGAGCTCGCCGCCCTCCGCGAGCGGGCGCGCGACACGGCAGAGCGCATCGCTCCGATGGACTTCGCCGCGCGCGCGCGGGCGAAGCTGCCGTGCCCGCTGCTCGACACCGCGACGGGGCGGTGCTCGGTCTACGACGTGCGGCCGATCGCGTGCCGCGCCTACCACTCCGGCGACGTGGCGGTGTGCAAGAAGGCCTTCGACGCCGGGGACGCCAATCCGATCCTCCCGATCAACCCGGTGCTGTTCCACGTCGCCCACGCGTATGCCTTCGGGATGATGGCGGGGTGCGCGAGCGAGGGGCTCGACGTAGGTCCGTACGATCTCGCGGCCGCGCTGCCCGCGGCGCTCGCGTCGGACGATCTCGAGGCGCGCTGGCTGGCGAAGGAGCGCGTGCTGCCGCACACGCCGCTGAGCCGGGAGCACGTCGCGGCGTACGACGTCGCGCTCCGCGAGCTCGCGACCGACCTGCGCGAGGGGCGCCTCGACGCCGCCGAGCGCGTGGCGAGCCGCGCCGACCCGGACGCGCGGCGCCGCGAGCGGAACCGGAAGAAGCGGGAGCGACGTGGGCGCTGACGGGCGGAGCGCGATCGACGGAGGCACGGTGCTGATCACCGGCGCGAGCTCCGGCATCGGCATGGCCATCGCGCGCCTCGTCGCGCCGCGGACGAAGCGTCTCGTGCTCGTCGCGCGCCGCGTGGAGCGGCTCGAGGCACTGGCGAAGGAGCTCACGGTCGTGAGCCCCGATCTCGTCGTCGACGTGCTCCCCTGCGACCTGTCGAAGCGCGAGGAGGTGGCGAAGCTGGTCGAGGACGTCCGCGCGCGCGGTCTCGAGATCGACGTCCTCGTGAACAACGCCGGCGTCGGCATGATGACCTTCTTCGAGCGGGCCGACGTCGAGGCGACGATGGCGATGGTCGATCTGAACGTGACGAGCGTCACGATGCTCACGCGCGCGTTCCTCCCGGGGATGGTCGCGCGCGACCGCGGTGGCGTCCTGAACGTCAGCTCCGGCTTCGGGCTCGCCGTCATGCCGATGTTCGCCGCGTACATCGCGACCAAGCACTACGTGACCGGTCTCACCGAGGCGCTCGTCAGCGAGCTCGCGGGAACGAACGTGGTCGCGACGCAGGTCTGCCCCGGTCCCGTGGCGACCGAGTTCGAGTCGAACATCGGCAACCCGACCGGGAAGAAGGCGCCGGCGCTCGTCGAGATCTCGCCCGAGCGGTGCGCGCGCGCCGCGATCGCGGGGTTCGACCGCGGCCGAGCGCTCGTCGTGCCCGGCGCCGTGATGAAGGTGGTGATGGCGATCAACGCGCTGAGCCCGCGCTTCGCGAGACGGCTGTTCGCATCGATCGTCGGCCGCATCGCGCGGAAGCGGCTCGGTGGTATGATGACGTAGCGTTCGCGGTTCTTCATGAGCTTTCCCAAGCGACCCTCGCATCCGCCCGTCCCTCCCTCGATCCCGTCGTCGACGCCGTCGACGCGCCCGAGCGCGCTCCCCCCGGCGCGCGGCGGGGCCGTCGTACCGGGCTCGTCGGTGCGACCGCCGTCGAACATCCGGGACGCGAAGATGGAGGCGCACGCCATCGCCGGAGGCGCGCTCGGACGGTCGACCGCGCCGGCCGCGTTCACCGGGAAGAAGACGGTGCTCCTCGTCGACGACGACGCGGCGCTGCGCGGCAGCCTCAAGCGCGCGCTCGAGCCTTTCTACAACGTCGTCGAGGCGCGGGACGGCATGGAGGCGGTCGAGCTCGCTCCGACGCTGCCGCACCTCGCCATGGTCGTGTCGGACGTGATGATGCCGCGGGTCGACGGCTTCACCCTCGCGAAGATCCTCCGCGGCAACGCGACGCTCAAGCGCGTGCCGATCATGTTCGTCTCGTCGAGGAACTCCCCGCAGGAGGTCACGCAGGCGCTCGTCCTCGGCGCGTGCCAGTACGTGCCGAAGACCACGCCCGTCTCGCAGATCGTCGAGAAGATCCGCAAGATCGTGGTCTGAAGGCGAACGGGCGATCTCGTGCGGTTCCGCCTCGGCTCGATCCCCGTACGCGTACAGCCGCCGTTCCTCTTCCTCGCCTTGTTCATGGCGATGAACGAGCGCGATCCGCGCCTCATCGGCATCTGGCTCGTCGTCGTGTTCGTCTCGGTGCTCGCCCACGAGCTCGGTCATGCGCTCGTCGGCAAGGCCTTCGGGCTCGTTCCTCAGATCGATCTCCACGGCATGGGCGGCACCACGTCCTGGACGGGTGGGGCGGAGCTCGGGCCGGCCCGGCGCGTCGCGATCAGCCTCGCGGGACCGTTCGCCGGCTTCCTCCTCGCTGCGCTGGTCTTCGCCTTCGTGCTCGCGTCGCCGCCTCCGGATCGCTTCGGACAGTTCGCGGCGCGGCAGCTGATGGTGGTGAACGTCGTCTGGGGCGTCTTCAACCTGCTGCCGCTCCTTCCGCTCGACGGCGGAAACGTCCTCAAGACGACGCTCGATGCGATCACGAAGGGGCGCGGCGAGAAGCCGGCGCGGATGATCTCGATCGTGTGCTGCGTCGCGCTCCTCGCGCTGGCGTATCTCCGCGGCGAGTGGATCCTCGGGCTGCTCGCCGTCATGTTCGGCCTGAGCAACCTGCGCGGCCTGCGTGACGCGGACGTCCGGCGGGCGGACGCGGTGCTCGCGCCCGCGATCGACAAGGCGCATCTCGCGCTCGAGAGGAAGGACGGCGCCGAGGCGATCGCCCTCTTGAGGCCGGCGCTCCTCCCCGAGGCGTCGCCGGAGCTCCGCGCCATCGGCGTGCAGCTCCTCGGCTACGCGCTCGTCCTCGAGGGCAAGTGGGACGAGGTGGTGCCCTTGCTCGAGGGCGAGCGAGAGCTGCTGACGCCCGACGACCTCTCGCGCTTCGCACGGGCGGCGCGCGATCAGGGACGAGCGGAGGAGGGGGATCGGATCGAGGCGCTCGCGACGGCCCCCGCCGCGCTCGAGTCGTTCAAGGCCTGAGCGGCCTCTCCCTCAGGGAGCGTCCTTGCAGCAGCGGAAGCCGACCTGCTTGCCGCCGTAGCTCTCGTCGTGGTGGAGCGTCGCCGCGCGACACCGGTTGCGTCCGGGCAGCCACCACCCGCCGCGGAGCGCCGAGCGGTACGGCGCAGAGGCGCCTTCGCGCTCGGCCCACTCGTCGACGTTGCCGACCATGTGGTGCACGCCGTACGGGCTCACGCACCGAGGGAACGAGTCGATCGGCGCGCGGTGATCGATCAGCTTGTCCTCGGCGCCGCCGAGATCCGTGCGATCGAAGTTGCACGCCGTGGAGTCGCGCGTCCAGCCGTACGGATAGGGGCTCATCTCCGGGCCCTCGCAGGCGAGCTCCCATTCGCTCTCCTTGCAGAGCCGCGCGCCGCGTCCCTCGCAGATCGCCTTCGCCTCGAGCCACGACTTGCGCACGACGGGCAGCGGAAGGCCGGCGTCGTTCGTCGTCTTGCCGTCGGTGTACTCGTAGCGGTCGATGCAGAAGCGCTTCGGCACCCTGGGCACCTTGCACTTGGACGGCTTGGCGTACTCCGCGCAGCGGATGTTCTGGTAGGGCGCCGGATCGGGGACCCAGCGCGCGCACACCTGCTCGATGTCGGGGCAGTGCTCGCCCTCGACGAGGAGCATGCCGCTCGGACACGTGCCAGCGTCGGCAGGTCTTGCCTCCAGGTTCTCCTTCGGCGTCGGGCTCGCGGTCGCCGTCGTCGGCGGCGCCGGCGTGCTCGCCGCGTTCGCGTTCGCGTTCGCGTTCGGGAGCGCAGACGCGGGCGTCTCGCCGGTCGACTCGAGGGTCAGTCCGAGCAGGGCGACGATCGGGATCGTCTTCGCGATGGGATGCCGGAGGTCCACGACTTCTTCCTCCTCTCGAAAGTGTGCGACCAGGCCGTGGTCGAGGCCAGTTTTTCACCGCGATTCCGGGAAGGTACGCGCCGAGGGGAGAACCTGCCCCGGCCGCGCGTACCAATGCGCCGGGACCCCGACGGAGGCGGAACATGAAGTCGCAGCAGACGAAACGTCATTCCTTCCGGCCACTTCTCTTCGCGCCCGCGCAGGGGCCGGAGGCGATGCGGAAGACGGCGCCGGCACCGCCGCCCCTCCCGCGCAAGCGTCAGGAGTCCCACGTGCGGCTGAGGTCCGCCGACGTCGCGCCCCCCGCGGCGGACGTCCATTTCCTCGATGCGCAGGACCTCCTCGACGAGCTCTGCGAGGACCAGCTCAACGTCTCCATGAACCTGGCCTGCCTCGAGCGTGCGGCCGAGGACGGCCCGCGCGATCCGTCGGCGCGCGCCGCGCTGCGGGCGCTAGAGGCGAGGGTCGCCGACCTGTCGGCCGTTCGCGACGCGCTCGCCGCGGTCCAGCAGGTCGCGGTCGATCGCCGCCTGCACCGGCTGTTCGTTCCCGATGCCGCGCTCGCCGAGTACCTCCGCGGGCTCTACGCCTGGATGCACGCGGTCATCCGCGCGCTCGACGCCGTCGCCGCGAGCCTGCATACGCTCTCCACCGACTGGGCGCTGTTCCGCTGGCGCGTCGAGGAGGCGAAGAACTTCCATTTCGACGAGCTCCACGATGCGGTGCGGGCGGACCTCGCCGCGCTCGCGGTCGTCGCCCGCAGCTTGCGCGGATCGCCGGTCCGGGTCGCCGACCTCGCGGCCGCGGTCGAGCGGCTGTTCGATGCCGCCGAAAGCCTCGAGGCGAGCCTCGACCAGCGCTTCGGGTGAATCTATCCTCCCGGACCATGCCGACGATGGTCCACGAGGTGCTGGAGGAGAGGGCGAAGAAGCACGGCGACCGGCCGGCCATGCGTGTAAAGCGCAACGGCGGGTGGCGGACGACGACGTGGGGCTCGTACGCGCGCGATGCGCGGCGCGTGGGCCGCGCGCTGATCAAGCTCGGCGTGCAGCCGGGCAAGGGCGTCAGCCTCATCGGTTACAACTGCCCCGAGTGGGTGATCGCCGACGTCGGCGCGATCCTCGCGGGCGCGATGCCCGCCGGCATCTACACGACGAACAGCGCGGAGCAGGTCCGCTACATCACCGACCACTGCGAGGCGAAGGTCGCGTTCGCCGACACGCCGGAGCAGGTGAAGAAGTTCGTCGCCGAGGCCGACCGCCTGCCGCACCTCGAGGCGGTGGTGCAGATGCTCGGCCGACCCGAGAGCGCGCAGCAGGGACGCCTGAAGGTCCTGGCATGGGACGAGCTCCTCGCGCTCGCCGATCAGGTCCCCGAGGGCGATCTCGACGCGCGCATCGCGGCGCAGAAGCCCGACGACGTCTGCACGCTCATCTACACCTCGGGCACGACGGGCGATCCGAAGGCCGTCATGATCACCCACACCAACGTGGTGTGGACGGCACAGACGGTGATGAAGGCGATGGGCGCAACGCCCGACGAGGTGTCGATCAGCTACCTGCCGCTGAGCCACGTCGCCGAGCAGATGACGACCATCCACGGGCCGATGGGGCTCGGCTCGATCGTCTACTTCGCCGAGAGCCTCGACAAGCTCGGCGAGGCGCTGAAGGAGGTGCGCCCCACGCTCTTCCTCGGTGTGCCGCGCGTCTGGGAGAAGATCCAGGCGAAGATGGTCGCCGCGGGCGCGGCCAATCCTCCGCTCCGGAAGAAGATCGCCGCGTGGGCGCGCAAGCAGGGCCTCGAGGGCGGCTACGCGGTGCAGCGCGGTGAAGCCCGCCCGCTGCTCTATCCCGTGGCGAAGAAGCTGGTCTTCGACAAGGTGCGCCAGGCGCTCGGTCTCGATCGCACGCGGATCTGCATCACCAGCGCGGCGCCGATCTCGAAGGACACGCTCGAGTTCTTCCTCTCGCTCGGCATCCCGATCCTCGAGGTGTACGGCATGAGCGAGTGCACCGGGCCGGGTACGTACTCGCCGCCGGACGACTTCCGCACAGGCAAATGCGGCATCTGCTTGCCCGGCGCGGAGCTGAAGATCGCCGAGGACGGCGAGATCTGCATGCGCGGCCCGCACGTGTTCAAGGGCTACCTGAAGGATCCGGAGGCCACGAAGAACACGCTCGACCCCGAGGGCTGGCTGCACTCGGGCGACATCGGCGAGATCGACTCGAACGGCTTCCTCAAGATCACCGATCGCAAGAAGGACCTCCTCATCACCGCAGGCGGCGAGAACATCGCGCCCCAGGTCCTGGAGGGGCAGCTCAAGGCGATCCCCGTCGTCGCGCAGGCGGTCGTCATCGGCGATCGCCGCAAGTACCTGTCGGCGCTCGTCACGCTCGATCCCGAGCGCGTCGCCGCCGAGGCCGCCGCGTGCGGCTCCAGTGCGAAGACGCCGGAGGAAGCGGCGCGCTGCGAGAAGTTCCGCCGTCACCTCGACAAGCAGATCCAGGAGCTCAACAAGCACCTCGCGCGCGTGCAGACGATCAAGAAGTTCACCGTCCTCCCGAGCGAGCTCTCGATCGAAGGCGGCGAGCTCACGCCGACCATGAAGGTCAAGCGCAAGGTCGTGAACGAGAAGTACAAGCGCGAGATCGAGGCGATGTACGCGGACTCGGAAGGGGCCGCGGCAGTGGCCAACTGATTCAGCGATCGGGGAAGCGCGCCGCGAACGCCTCGCCTCGCAGGCGGAAGGCGTTCGTGGCGAACGAGATCAGGTGATACTGCCCGGCGAGCACCACGAGCTCCACGAGCTGCTCGGACGAGTACTCGCGGGCGAGCGCCGCCCAGAGATCGTCCGACAGGCTCGCGGTCGCGTGCAGCTCGTCGCAGAGGCGGAGGAGGAGGCGCTCTCGCGGCGAGAACGCCGTCGCTTCGGGATCCTCGGCGCAGAGACCCTCGATCTCCTCGTCGGTGAAGGAGGCGCGCGGGCCGAAGAAGGCCACGTGCACGCCCCACTCGTACTCCGAGCCGCACCGGAAGCACGTGCGGTCGATCACGATCTCGCGCTCGCGGATGCTCAGCGTGCCGCGGTCGAGCAGGCCGCTCTCCATGACGCGCAGGAACACCCGCTCGTTCACCGCCAGGGTGCGGAACAGCGCGAGCGGGGGCACCCCCTCGGGCATGATCCGCGCGAGCGCGGCGGTGACGGGGGCGGAGTAGGGCGGCTCGACCGGGGGGAGGCGGGGCGTCGTCATGTGCTATGGAATACGTAACACGCATTGCTACGAAATCAATAGCAAGGGCGGCAGGACCGACGAACGTGGCACGACTCCCGAAACCAGGCTCCCCCGTACGAGGCTCGAAGACCGGCAAGCCGGTCATGGCGCTGCTCGATCTGCTCGGCCGCCGCTGGGCGCTGCGGGTGGTGTGGGAGCTCCGGAACGGGCCCCTCACGTCGCGGGCGCTCCGGGCCGCATGCGACGGGGTGAGCCCGACGGTGCTCCAGGACCGGCTCGACGAGCTCCGCGACGCCGGGCTCGTCACGCTCGAGGAGAGCGCCGGCTACGCGCTCTCGCCGCTCGGCCGCGAGCTGCTCGAGCGGTTTCTACCGCTCGTGGAGTGGTCGGAGCGCTGGGCGCGTCGTTGACGCACGGCGTCGTGCGGACGGCGCAGATCTTCGAGCGCGGCCGTGCGTCTAGGACGGGGTGACGACGCCCTACCGCAACGACCTCGACGCGCTCCAGGAGACGAAGACCACCCTCGAGACCGAGCTCGCGAGCACGAAGGCTCGCGAGGCCGAGCTGGCGCGCGAGCTCGCGTCGGTGAAGGAGCGGATCGAGGCGAAGAAGCGCCTGCCGATGCTCGACCAGGTCCGCGTTGCGAGCCCCTGCAACGCGAGCTGGGACGAGATGCTCGGCGACGACCGCGTCCGCTTCTGTACGAGCTGCGAGAAGAACGTCTTCAACCTCTCGGCGATGTCGCGGGAGGACGCCGAGGGCCTCATCCAGGAGCGCGTCGGCGGTGAGCTGTGCGTGCGCTTCTACCAGCGCGCGGACGGCACGATCATGACGCAGGACTGCCCGGTGGGCGTGGGCAAGAAGCGCCGCAAGATGGCGGTGCTCGCCGCGGCCGGCGCGGGGGCGATGGCTCTCGCCGTGACGTCCCTGTTCACCAAGACGATGGGCAAGCCGGTGGTGGGCGCGACGATGGGCGAGATGGAGGTCCAGCCGCCGGCGCCGCACGTCATGGGATCGATCGCGCCGCCGGTCGACACCGTTCCGCCGGTCGCGCCCGAGACGCAGACGCCGCACGTGAGCCCGCCGCAGGCGAACCCGCCCGCGCACCCGCCGATCCGCATGGGACGGATGGTGCGCGCGCCGAATGCGCGCTGATCGTCAGGGGGCCTTCGTCGTCAGCTTGTCGACCGCGTGCACCGGCGCGCCGTCGCCCTTCATCAGATGGGCGATCGCGCCGTAGACGAGGCGCTGGCTCTCGAGCATTCCCTTGCCGGCGAACACCGGCGAGACGACCGAGATCGAGTAATGGCCGCCGGAGCCGGGCTGCACGTCGACGGCCGCGTCCGGGATCTTGTCGACGATCGCCCGGCGGATCGAGTCGAGGACGTCCATCCTCAGTACCGCGGGACCTTCGGGTCGATCTTCTGCGACCACGCCTCGATGCCGCCCTCGAGGTTGTAGACGTTCTTGAAGCCCTCGCGGAGGAAGCGATCCGCCGCGCTGCGGCTGCGCATGCCGTGGTGGCACACGAAGACGATCGGCGTCTCCTTGTCGAGGCCGAGGAGGTACTTCTCGCCGTCGCCGTCGAGCGCCCTGGCCGCGTCGATCTTGGCGATGCGCCGCTCGTCCTCGCCGCGCACGTCGAACAGCTCGTGCTTCTTGCCCTGGTCCATCCAGGACTTCAGCTCGCCGACGGTCAGCGGCTTCACCTTCGCGGGCTCATTGGGGTTGTCGATCTTGAACGCGCCGCCGTCCGCGGTCTCGACCCACGCGATGCGCATGCCGTTCGCCTTCTTCGCGCTCGCGCGATCGAAGAGCACGGTGACGCCGTTCGACGTGGCCTCGAGGTCGCCCGCCTTCTTCTTGTCGAAGTAGAGCTCGTACTGGAACTGCGGGCCGATCTCGAGGCGCAGCATGTCGCCTGCGCCCTCGTCGGCCGCCTTGATCGCCTTGGCCGCGCCGTCGTCGACGGTGATCGCCGGCGGAGCCACCGGCTCCTCCTTCACTCCGAGCTTCTGCTGGAGCTCGCCGGAGGCGTAGAGCTCCTTGACGATGTCGCAGCCGCCGATGAACTCCCCCTCGACGTAGAGCTGCGGGATCGTCGGCCAGCTCGAGTACTCCTTGATGCCCTCGCGCACCGCGGGGTCCTGGAGCACGTTGACCGTCTCGAAGCTGGTGCCGAGCTCCTTGAGGATGCCGACCACCTGCGCGGAGAACCCGCACTGGGGGAAGTGCTTGTTGCCCTTCATGAAGAGGACGACGCGGTTCTTCTTGATGACGTCCTCGAGCTTCGTACGGACTGCTTCGTCGAGCATGGCTCGCTTCATCTACGCCGGGCGACCCCCGCGATCAAGGCCGGAAGGCCGTCGGCGGCTCGGGATGAAGTCGTGTGCGCGGATCAGCGGCACGACCCACCAGAGTGTCAGGATCACGACACTCATCACTGCTGCGGCGAGCGTCTTCGTGTGCGGGGCGACGACGGACGTGACGAGGTACGTGACCAGCACGAACGAGGCCGAGGCGAAGGCGAGCCCGGCGACGATGAACGAGTTCGCGAAGATCTTGAACCTGGCCTTGTGCCGGATCGGGCGGGCGATGCGGTGATACGCGGCAGGCGCAACGAAGCACGCCACGGCGAGCAGCGTGGCGAAGAAGGTGCTCAGGTAGACGAGCCGCTGCTCGGGATCGAGCTCCGCGAAGCGCGCGGTGAACGGCAGCGTCATCAGGAAGCCGAGGAACACCTCGGTGCCGGGCAGGATGATCCGGGTCTCCGTGAGCAGCTCGGTGAGGTTCGCCGCCTCGTCGGCATTTCCGTTTTCGGCGCGGGTCTCCACGTGCGGACAGGTTGCACGAGGCACACCAGCGCGGATGGACGAGCTGCGGCAAGGGTGCGAAGCTCCGGCGTCGTGAGACGATCGCTCGCGCTCGGGCTCGTGGTCGTCGCGTGCAGCGCGAAGCAGGCGGGGGCGCCCATCCCGACGGGCGGGGACGCCTCGCTACCGCCCCCGCCCGAGCCGAAGGCGGCTGCTGCCGCCGATGCGGGCGGGCCTCTCGCGTCGGACGTCGACGCGGCCGCGCCCGGCACCATCGGCGAGGCCGGCGGAGTGGTCGAGGGGGAGGGCGTTCGCATCACCGTCCCCGAGGGCGCGGTGCGGACGGCCTACGTCTACTCGATCGCGAAGGTCACCGGCGAAGCGCTGAAGGACTGGCCGCGCGGCACCGAGACGGGCTTCGTGTTCGAGCCGGCAGGCAAGCGCTTCCGCGTACCGGCGACGATCGAGCTCCCGCATCCAGACGGCGAGGGCGAGGTGATGTGCGTGCCGTACGACGGCCAGCGCATGATCGTCCCGTTCGACGCGACGCCGGCTGGCAAGCCGTTCCGCTTCCACGTCGCGGAGCTCCCGCGACGATGCGCCGTGTATTCGCCTGCGCACGCCCGGGCGCTGAAGGCGGCGCGCCAGAAGGAGTCGGCGATCGTCGACAAGAACAACAAGGCGCATCGCTGGGAGATGAAGGGCAAGGTCTGCGATCCGCGCGAGCTCGTTCGCACGAACGCGGGCAAGGACATCCGGGAGCCGCCCGGGATCGGCGGCTGTCCGAACGGCATGGCGCCGGTGCCTTCGCGCCCCAGCCTGTGCGTGGATCGCTGGGAGGCGCACGTGGTCGAGGTGCTCGACGACGGCACCGAGCACACGTGGAGCCCGTACTTCAATCCGGGCGCGCTGCGCATACGCGCGAAGAGCGCTCCGGGGGCGGTGCCGCAGGGGTACGTCTCGCAGGTGCAGGCGGGGAAGGCCTGCGCGGAGGCCGGAAAGCGCCTGTGCAAGGACGACGAGTGGGTCGCCGCGTGTCGAGGATCCAAGGGGACGCAGTTCCCGTACGGAAAGGACGAGAAGCGGGGAACCTGCAACGACCAGCGTGACCAGCACCCGGCCATGCAGTACCTCGAGTCCACCGATCTCTCGGTGTTCACGAAGCTCGAGCACCCGTGCATCAGCCAGGTGCCAGACTCCCTGCTCCCGACCGGTGCGAAGACGCAATGCGTGACACCCGAGGGGGTGTTCGACATGGTCGGCAACCTCCACGAGTGGACCGCCGATCCCTCGGGGCACTTCCGCGGCGGCTACTACGTCGACACGTGGCTCAACGGTCACGGTTGCGACTACCTGACCACGCGCCACGACGCCTCGTACTGGGACTACTCGATCGGCTTCCGCTGCTGCGCGGACAAGCGCTGAGGCCGCCGGGCCTCGGCCGAAGGGGTCGGACGTCTAATGGGGGTCTCGTAACTCACCTCTGAGTTACTAGATGGCGTTTTCTGCGCTATTCATGGGGTCATCACGGAGGAACGCTATGAAGAAGATGGCCATCGGGATGCTGATCATCGCGACGGGCACCGTCCTCGAGCTCCTGGTCCGGAGCTACGAGGCGCGCGCCTAGAACGTCACGCCGAGCGTCGCTCGCCAGAACAGGCCGCTCAGCGCGACCGAACGCAGGCTCGTGTCGGCGTCGGCGCCGAGGAGCTCGTCCTCGGCGCGACCCGGGTCCACGTGGAGCGGCGCCGCGGTCGTGAGCGAGTAGCCGATCTCCGGCGTGAGGAGCACGCGCACCGCGCGCTTGTCCGGCGCGCGCTTGCCGATGACGAACGACGCGCCCGCGCTGACGTCGCCGGCGAAGGCCCACCCAGAGGCGCCGAGCGAGCGCGGCGCGGACGGATCCTCGATGTCCGCGAGCACCAGCGCGGCGCCGGGAGCGATCTTTCCGAACGCCCAGAGCCACGGCAGGACGGCCATGCGCGCCTCGATCGGGAGCATGAAGCGGTGCGTGGTGAGGCTCGTGTCGAGGCCGCGCAGGTCCGAGCCGCGGCCGCCGAAGTCCCAGCCGAGACCCGCCGCGAGCGCAAGGCCCCCTCTGTTGTAGAATGCATACGTACCGTCGATCGAGAACTGCGGGAGCGTGTTCGAGTCGGCGAACGTGTCGAAGCCGTGCGTGTGGACGTACGCGATGCGAAGCCCGCCCGAGATCCGGAAGCGATCGGGGACCGGCGCTCGTTCGCGCGGCTGTTCCGGCGAGTAACGCTCCGGGACCTCCGCCTGCGGCGGCGTCGGAGCGGGCGCGGGCACGTTCACCGTCGCCGTCGCGGCGGGAGTCGCGTCCGCGGGCGGCGGCAGCGGCTGCGCGGGGGCGTCGGCCGGCTCCTGCGCGAGCGCGCGGCCCGACAGGAAGAGGATCGCGATGGGGGATGCGAAGATGGCGCGCTTCATCACAGGTCCTCGAGCAGGAGACCGAAGTAGGATCGAGACGCGGTCGTGTCGGGCACGAGGGCGTCGAGCACGGTCGCGCCCGCCGCGCCGCGCGCGTCGATGGCGACGAGCGAGCGGCCTCCGTCCGGCCGCGCGACGTCGTAGACCGCGTCGATCGGGCGATCGAGCGGCAGCGACGTGGGGTGGAGGTTCTCGAGCGCGACCTGCGAGAGGTTCTGTCCGCCGCGCTGGAAGGCCCACAGGCGCTGTCCGTCGCGAGCGACGTGCAAGGTGGGCGCGCTGAGCGTCGTCAGCGGAGCGGCGGTGCGGCTCGCGAGGTTGAGCACGAAGAACGAGCTCGCGCTCGTCGCCTCGAGCACCTTGAGCTCGGGGCGCGGGGGCGGGACGTCGACGATGCGTGCCACGGGGACCGAGAGCGGGACGATCTCGACGGTGCGGTACGTCTGTCCCGTCGCGCGGCCGAGCGACCAGAAGGCGACGCCGTTCGAGCCCGGACCGTAGAGGAGCGCGGTGTCGGTGCCGGCGGCTCCTCCGACGACGTTCGTGATGAGCGAGATCTTGGCGAACGACGCGCCCATCTCGACCTTCGACGTGATGCTCGTCGCGGGATCGACGAGCACCGCGCGCTGCGTTGTCGGCACGATGGCCGCGAGCCGCACGCCCGCCTCGGTGCGCACGAAGACGATGTCCTCCGGCGGGCCGCCGACGTCGGTGAGGTTCGGCTCGGGCCGGAAGTCGTTCGGAACCGTGTTCGGATCCGCCGGGGCGGCGCCGGGGGCGGGAGCGACCAGCGTGAACGTGAACACGTTCGAGTTGCCCGCGATGCGCACGCCGATGCGTGCGTCGTCGTTTCGTCCGGGATCGCCGTCGTCGAAGACGACGCCCGCGGGGCGAAGCGCGACGTTGCTGCCGCCGCTCGTGAGGCGGAGGGTGATCTCCGGACGCTCGGGTTTGGACGCGACGTTGTCGAGATCGAGCAGCGAGAGGTCCTGCTCGGTCTCCACCACCGCGAGCCGGCGCTGGCCGCCGGGCAGCGTGAGCACCGGCGTGAACGAGATGCGCTGCGGGCGGCCGCCGAAGCTGCGGAGCGTGCGCGGGGTGACCGCGGTCTCCTTCGGCGCCTGGAGATCGACGAAGACGATCTCGTTCGGGTTCTCGACGAAGCTCGCCTGCACGCCGCTGCTCTGCGGGGCGGCGAAGAGCGCGACCCAGCGGCCCAGCGGATCGATCGCGAACCCCGAGTGCGGCGACTCGAGCGGGTAGCTGCGGGCCGCGCCGTTCTCGATCACGGTGAGCGCGGGGCGCTGGTCGCGATCCTTCTTGCGCGGGATGTCTCCGGTTGTGAGGACGAACAGCCGCTTGCCGTCCGCCGAGGCTTCGGCGCGGACGACGCCGCGCCCGACGTGCAAGAAGCTCCGATCGAGCTCCTGCCCGCCGCGCGGCGTGAGCAGCGCAACACGCTCGGCCGGGCCGTCGACCAGCGCGACCTGCGATTCGAGGCCGATGCTCTGCACCGGCGAGGGCAAGGGCGCGTCGAACACCTCGTCGCGCTCACCGCACGCGACCATCGCGAGCGAAACGCCGAGGGCGAGTCTTCCGATCGGCTTCATGGTTTGCTCCCGTCGACGACGCGCGAGGCGAGCTCGAAGCCGGTCAGCGTGCGGGCGACTCCGCTGTCGAGGTCGATGAAGGTGAGGCGTCCGTCGGGATGCTCCTGCGCGACGAACGCGCGCTTGGCACCGGCGACGACGCCGACCGCGATCGGCGGGCTGGCGAGCTCGTACCGATCGACCATCAGCTGGGGCATGCGCGCGAGGTACGCGCCGTAGACCGCGCCGCTGCGCTCTGCCACGACCGCGCGGTCGTTGGTCACCGCGACCGCCACCGGAGGGGCCTTCGTCGCGACGATCTTCGCCGGAAGCGCCTGCCCGATCGGCACGACGCTGAACGCGCCCGGCGTGCCCTGCGGTCCGTCGGTCTTGTCGTGGAGCACGATCGCGTGCTGAGCGTCGGGCGAAGAGAAGACGCCGAGCACCGGGGAGTAGAGGCGCACGGTGCGGAACTGTCCGCTCGCGAGCTCGAGGATCGTGATGCGCTCGGCCGCGATCGCGTTCGTGTAGAGGAGCCCGCGCTGGCCGCCGGGCGCCATCGCGACCGAGCCGATCGTCTCGCCGGTCACGGTCACCGTCGTGCCGCCCGTGGGGTTCGCCACGATGCCGGGGATGGGGAGGATGACGGCCTGGGACGTGCTCCTCACGACCGCGACGGCGCGGTCGCCGGTGTCGGCGAGATCGAGATCGGTGACCGGACCTCCCAGGGTGATCGTCGTGCGCGCGGCCGTGTCGAGCGATACGGCGGTGATGTCCGGGGAGCCGTCGCGACGGACGAAGGCATACGCGCCGTCCTTGGTCACGAAGACGTCGCGCGTGCCCGGGTCCTCGTTGGGGTTGTCCGAGATGGCGACGTTCTTCACGAGGGTCGGCGTCGCGCTCAGATCGACGATCGAGACACCGTCCTGGGTGACCGCGTATGCGCGCGGCGTGCCCGCGGCGAAGCCGACGGCGACGGGCCGGTAGCCGACCGCGAGGATCGTCGACGTCTTGCTCTGCAGGTCCATGACCGTCAGGTCCTGGAAGCCCTCGGTGCGCGGCGCGTTCGGCACCTTCTTCGCGTCGGCCCAGGCGATCGCGAAGCGTCCGTCCGCGGAGAAAGCGAGCGCGTTCGCCTGCGCCGCCGTGGGGAGCCGCTCGGCCTGGATCGCGTCCTTCGTCGCGCGGAGGACGGTGGCGTCCTGCGAGAGCACGTTGAGGACGATCGTCGTGTCGGTGCTCTGCCCTGGAACGCTCGCGAGGTACGTCGGGCCGTTGCCCGCCTCCACCGTGCGGACCTGGAGGGTCGTCGCATCGACGAAGGCGACGCGCCCGCTGCGCGGGTTCGCGACCCAGACGAAGTTGCCGGTCGCGACCGGCGCCTCGTACTCGCTCTCCACTTCCTTCTCCGGCGCCGGCTCGCCACCCGCGCCCGCGCCGCCGGCTCCGTCTCCCGGAGAAGCGCCCGGCGCATCCGGAGCGAAGCCCGCGCGCGATTCGGCGGCCATGTCGCTGCATCCCGCGCAGGCAACCAGAGCCAGCGCACTCCACTCCGCGACCCTTCGTCGTCTCATCCGTACCTCTCGCATCCTCGTCCGCAACGTACATGCCACGGGACGGTGCCGCGAGAAATGCGATGGATCGTGCGGATCTCCGCGCGGCGAACCCTGGCAGCGCTGTCAGGTGGGCGCGCGCTCTGCGCCAGCGCCCGCCGTGGCCCTCGCGTACACCTCGAGGGCCACCGCGAGGCGTCGCTCGACCCCGAGCAGGAGGGCGCGCTCGTCGTCGCCGCCGAGCGCGTCGCCGAGCATGCTGATCATCGCGCGCGCCTCCTCGAGCAGCCCGATCATCGGATCGCCGTCGCCGCTCGTGGCGTACGCCAGGAGGGAGAGGAGGTTCCGCTCGTCGAGCGCGCGCGCCTCGACGAGGTCGCGGCGCAGGCCCTCGAGCTCTGCGCGCTGCGTCGTGCGCCTGCTCCGCTTGGGGAGGACGGCGACGACTCCGGCTGGGAAGGGCGGGCGAGGGCTCATGTTGCGGTGCAACATTGACCTCCCGCGGGCAGGCGTCAAGTGCCCAGACGGTCGATGGGCGGCCCGTTGTTGCTGTGCAACAATCAGGCGTCGGCGCGGCGGAGCACCCGGCACGGGTTGCCGGCGGCGATCACCCGGGGTGGGACGTCCCTCGTGACCACGCTCCCTGCGCCGACCGTGGAGCCTTCGCCGACGGTGATGCCCGGGCACACGATCGCGCCCGCGCCGAGCCAGACCTTGGCCTCGATGTGGATCGGGCGGGCGAGCTCGGGGCCCTTCGCGCGCTCGTCGGGATCGGTCGGATGCGTCGCGGTCGCGAGGATCACGTTCGGGCCGATCCGTACGTCATCACCGATCGTGACCCGAGCGCAGTCGAGGATCACGCATCCCGGGCCGATGTAGACGTTCTTGCCGGCGAAGACGTGACAGCCGTAGTCGACGCGGAGCGGAGGCTCGACCACGACGTTCGCTCCGGCGCCGCCGAGGAGCTCGCGGAGGATGCGCTCGCGCTCGGCGTCGTCGGTGCTCGCCTCGAACGCGCGTGACAGGGCGCGGGCGTGCCTGCGCATGGTGACGAGCTCGGGATCCCGAGCGTCGTAGAGGCGGCCGTCGAGCATGTCTTTTCGCGCCGACATGATCACGAGGATAGCGCCGCGCGCTCGAGGAAGGCGGCCACGGCGGCCTCGCCGTCGCGGTGCAGCTTCGCCCACGCGGCGCGGAAGAGGCCGTCGGCCGTCGCGTCGCGGAGGACGGCGGCGGGGGCGCGCCGCTTCGCCTCGAGCGAAAGTCCGAGGTCGACCGCCGCGATCGCGACGCGCACGGCCTCGATCGGACGCAGCTTGCGATCCTGGAACGGGCAGCCCGCGGCGAGCACGTTCGCCAGGTACGCGATCTCCTCGTTGCGCTTCGCGAACGCGTCCGGCGCGTCCTCGGCGAGCCGGCGCATCGCGGAGGCGAGGAGGAGCTCTTCCCCCGGCGAGGCCCCCGCGGGCGCCGCCTCGGTCGACGCGCCCGCCTCGGTGATGCCGCTCTTCGCGAGCAGGCGCAGGAGCGATCGACCCCGGGGCCGGGCCCCGGGCCGCGGTGCGGCGGCGGTCCTGGGCGAGAGCTCGCGGAAGTAGGCGCGCGTGACCGGGTCGTGCTCCGCGACGCCCGGGCCCTTGCGCTGCTTCGCGAGCTCGAGGAACGCCTTCGCGTCCGACGGCGCGACGTGGCCCTCCTCGGCACGGCGATCGGCGCGATCGCCCGCGACGTCGCCCTCGAGCATCTCCTCGCTCGTGAGCACCTCGTAGAGCCCACCGTTTTCCTCGATCGTCTCGCTCGACATCTGGCAGCAGCGCTCGAGCACGCGCCTCAGGAACGCGTGGTGGTCGCGATCGAGCGCGAGCAGGACCGAGACGAGGTCGTCCCAGCCCTCGTGGCGCCGCGCGATCACGTAGTACTGATCGATCTCCTCCGAGAGCGAGTCCTCGAGGGCCTTCTGGATCCGGTTCGACTCCTCCTCGTCGGCGTCGAGGATCTCGGGCGTCAGGACGTCGAGGTCGACGACGAGGACGTTGCGGTGGAAGGCGAGGACGACGAGCTCCTCCGGCAGCTCGACCAGCTTCTGCGCGACGAACGCATCGCCGGCCTCGAGCATCACGTGGAGCCACACGAGGAAGCGCTCGGCGTCGAACTTCTCGTCCTCGCCGGCGCGCTCGCTCCTCCACAGGTCCTCGTCGAAGACGCGCGCCAGCTGCTCGGTGCTCGCGTAGGCGACGATCTCACCGGCGTCTTCCAGTCCGACCCGGTCGATGAGGTTCGCGAGCGCCCTCGGCGGGAGCGACTGGATCTGCGTCGCCAGGTTCGGCGTCTCGAGGATGGTCGCGAGAAGCGTCGTCGTCTGGGCCATGACCGTCTCCTTGCGTGGCTGCGTTCTCGAAGAAGAATTTCAGGCCGCCGAGGTGGTGCGCGGACAGGTGCGCGACGACCTCGCGGATGCGCTCCGGGCGATCGAACGAGGCGAGCGCCGCCGCGAGCGATTCGACGTAGGCCGCGTAGATGCGGACGAGCGCGAAGCGGATCGCCGAGGTGACCTCGAAGCCGGGGTACGCCCGGCGCGCGTACTCGAGCGCCCACTTCACCAGCACGCGCTCGAAGTCCTCGCGGAAGGAGGCGAGGGGCGTGCCCTCTGCACGGCGGAGGAGGATGACGACGCGCTCGCGGTGCTCGATGGTGAATTCGAGGAGCTCGCGCGAGAGGACGCGGTACGCCGCGTCGCGCTCGAGCACGCGGAAGTCTCGCGTGTCGGCCAGCGCCTCGACGCGCGCCTGCGTCCGGCGGCGG
>WBZO01001071.1_pt1 | contig 47399 bp, 50 predicted proteins | sample 5204261 | NCBI WGS metagenome assembly WBZO01 (sample SAMN12412400, study PRJNA552823) | activated sludge metagenome | isolation source: activated sludge from anammox sidestream of wastewater treatment plant... | place: USA: North Carolina | collected 2017-09
CTGTGCGGGCTTATGGAATAGGGAATGTGACGACCCGGCTCGGCCGCGGTCTCTTCGGACCGGAGGCGTATCGATCTGTCACATTCCGTATGTCTCATGTACCACAATTCCAAGATACAAGGCGTACGCTTTTCGGTACGTCGAGCCTCTGAACGACGCGAGAACAAAGCTGGCGGACTTTTTCAGCATCCTGCTAGAACCCCACCGAGACCCCCACCGTCCCCTGTAAGGCCGCCCGGTCGGCAGGGCCGAGGAATTCCGTTCCAATCCCGGCATCGAGCACAACGCGAGAGGTGAATTGATGCCGCACGCCCATTTCGATGCCTGTATGGTTCGACTGTCCTCGAAGATCGGATTGGCGCGTGTAGAGGCTCGCGATCACGGTCTCGCGAAACCGCATAGGATAACCGAACGGATAACTGACGGCCACGATGGCCCGATAGGTCCCCGGCCGCTCCTGGCCTTGCGGCGAGCCCAGCACCGTATAGCCGGCGTTGACGTGCAGGCGCCAGCGGTCGAACGAGCGGGTCATGATCCCGGTCATCTGCGTATCCACCCCGCGCGAGTTGACGCCGGTCGGCAGGTCCGCCTCCACGCGCACCGCGAAGGCCGGCAGCCTCAACGTCTCGGTGTTGAAGTTATAGAGCAGACCCAGGTGCAGGTCCCCGGATTTGTTGGCGCCGACCACGGTTTGCGGGTCCGTGAACAGATCGCCCTGAATTTCGATCTGCGTGTTGCGAAAGGCGCCGTAGATGATCTGCGGCTGAAAGGTCGCCTGTGTCCGGCCTCGGCGACGGTCGTTGAACCGGACGCCTCCTTCCACCCCCATCTCGCCCTCGGGGATGGCGTAGGCGTCTTCGATCGCGATCGGCCGATTCGGGTCGAGATTGTCATGGTCCAGCGCGAGCGCCGATTCACTGATCACGTTCATGGCCATCACACATCCGCCAACAGACAGAAAAAGGCCGACGATCCACCGATGCATGGTTACTGCACCTCGTGATGCTGGTGGGCGGGCTTCGAGGGCGCCGGTTGACCGGGAACGGACGGCGGGGCGCCGCTAGATGGCTGGACAGGAGGCATGGAATGCTGTTCATGCCCCTCTTGGACGATCATGGGGTTGGTCGCATCAGCGGAGGCGAGATAGTACGAATCCACGAGGCGATAGATCTCGGCCCGCTTGACCTCCCAGGTCGGGAGCAAGCCGCTCGCCAGGATGTCGCTGATGTTGTCGTGCAACATGTGGAGGTTGTCGAAGATATTCGCCACCTCCGGATAGCGGGCAGCGAATGAGGGGCTGTATTCGGCGGTCAAGGGCATGAAGGTCCAGTGCACCGGCGGCCGTTCCAGATAGCCCCGATAGGTGCTCAAGATCGGCCGGACCGCGCGCGTTTTCTCGTCGAGATTCGGGGCGGCCTGCAGCGGGTCATAGACCGCCACTTGCAGATAGTGATAGGACCAGATGGTGGCGTTGAACAGCGGGAAGCGCCGCCGGAACTCACCGGAGTACGGGAACGCATCCAGGCGGTGATGGTCCAACCGCCGTGCCGTCAGCGCATAGCGGCTGTCCTGATAATAGGCCAGAACCTTCCGGATCGCCGCCTCTTCCTCCCGGTCGGACAAGTCGGCCACCATGATGTCGTACGTCGCCCGATGCAATGCATGCGCTTCGTCGAAGGTATTCTGCGCGCGCCATGCGAGCTTCATGTAGGCCGGAGCGATCGCCTCCTCGTTGGGATTCAGCGTCGGCTTGGTCGCGATGAACGCCAGCGTCTCTTTGCGGGCCCGGTTCTCGATCGCGTCCACGTCCCGGCCTCCGGTCAGCAACAGGTTTTCGTAGAGATTGGCATGCCCGAAGTCCACGCCATTGAACTCGCTGTCCAACTCGGCCAAATCTTCCCGAAGGGCGAAGTTCCAGAGCGCCCGGTAGTAAAACCGTTTGTCGCGCGGCTCGAACTCCGAGCAGCCGGCGAACGCCCCGAGCCCGACCAGCAACAGAAGCGCGCCGGCGAACCATACAAGATTGGTTCTGTTCATACCGCTCCTTGACGGCGCGCCCGGTCGGATGCAGGGCGCGCCGGTATTTCGTTTGATTGAGAGGCTCGCTTCATTCATGCCCATGATGCGCATGCACCAAGGCATGGCCTTGACCGCGTGCGATCAACCAGCGGTTGACCGGAAAGGCTGTGGCCCCCGCTATAATCATGGAGAGCGCAAGGCTGCCCCAGAACAGGGGATCGCCCAGCCCGGCCTCCATTGCGCCGGGTATCGCCAGCATCAATCCATTATCCACGATCTCCATCGTGGTGATGGATAAGGTGTCCGACGCGAAGGCGAGCCCCAATGCCGTCGCCGGCGCAAGCCCGGCACGAAGCAGCGGCCAGAGCGTCATGGCATACCCAGTGGCAAAGGCCAACCCGACCGCCAAGGTCACGGTCTCCCAATTGCCCCAGCCCAAGGCCGTCCCGATCACCATTCCCACGACCTCGCCGATGGCGCAGCCTGTCAAGCAATGGACTGTCGCGGAGAAGGCCACCCGATTCAAGGAGGTCCTGTTGTCGACTTCCTCCCTTTGGTGATGATGGTGGTCATGCCTGTGGTCCTGATGGTGATGAAGTTCATGGTGAGACATGGCTGCCGGCGCCTGTTCTGTGGTGATCATCGTCTACCCTCCTGATCGTCGACCGGCGAAGGATTTCGCCTGTTCACCACTACAGACGGAAGAGGGTGTCGATTATTACAGTGCGGTGCGACCGCCCGCACGACGGGGGAAGCACGTGTGGGGCAAGCGCTCAGACCGCGGCTCACTCGCAGGTGCAATGAAGACAGCCGTGGGTCGTACAGATCCCGCAGGTCTCTTCCAGGCTTTCCTTCAGGGCCTGCCGGGCGCGATGGAGCCGGACCGTGAGGTTGTTCTGTGAAATGTTCAACTCCTCGGCGACCCGCTGAGAGGCTTCGCCGCCGAGATCAATGCGGCGGATCAATTCGGCATAGTTCGGCCTGAGCGTCGGCAACAGGCGAGAGAGGCAGGCGCAGACGGAGGGTTTCAGTTCGTCGAATGCCGGCTCCTGGTCCTCGCCGGCCTGGACAAGGTCACGCAAATAGGCGTCATCGCGGCGCGCTTCCGCATCGTGGGCTCGATAGTAGTCGATCACCGCATGGCGCAGAATCCGATAAAACCAGGGCACGACGCTTTCGTCGTGCTTGAGCGAATGGTAACGTTCGACCGCCCGAACCAGACTCTGCTGGAACAGATCCTCCGCAACCGTCTCGCTGCCAAGCCGCCGTCGCAGGAATCCCATGAACTCCGGCTGTTGGTCGAGGAGCCGCCGAACCGACAGCTCCGGCTGACGGTCTTGGGTTCGGGTCTCGTCCCCGTCTCTTCGCGTCTCTCGATCCTGCGAGGCTTCGGCCGTTTTCTTGCCGGGATCTTCTCTGTTGCCTTCCTTGGGCATGAACGACCTCCCGGCACAGCTTACCCGTCGTTCGTGCGGCCATTCAAGACAAGGCTCGACGAGATGCGCGAAGCCCGCGCCTACGGGATTTCGGACCGTCCAGGGTACAATGGCGCATGCCGCAGGAAGCTCCGTCCAACCAGGCCGATCATGCCGACGGCGCTGGCCACAACGACAGCTTCGCTCGGGCCTTTTTCGCCGACGCGATGCTCGGGCGCCTTGCGCGCTGGCTCCGGATGCTCGGCTACGATACGGCCTATGAGAAATTCATTGCCGACGATGAGTTGGCCGCGCGCGTCCTCGCCGAAGACCGATGGCTCCTGACCCGGGACCGCTATCTCGTCCGGCGGCGTGTACTTCGCGGGCGGCATACCTTGATCGCCGACGATCATGTCCAGGACCAGCTTCGGCAGCTACGCCGAGAACTCCATCTGCGTTTGTCGGTCGGAGATCAAACGGCCCATCGCTGCGCCGACTGCAATACCGCGCTCATTCCCATGTCGGCGGCGGAGGCTGCTCCGCTGATCCCGCCGGTTGTGGCATCCCAATACCCGACCTTCATGTGCTGCCCTACCTGCCGGCGCCTGTTCTGGCCTGGGACCCAGTGGACCTCGTTTCTCGATCGATTGGCCCGGATCAGGGACGGAGCTGCACGGCCATGAACGTCGGGCAGTTCCACTCCTGGACGGTCACCCCGCGCGAGGCGGTACGGATTCAAGAACAGATACGAGCCCTCGTGATCCCGCGGGGACGGACGCCTCGTCCGAAATTGGTCGCGGGAGCCGACGCCGCCTTCGATCTTCACGCTCGGCAGGTCTATGCGGCCGTCGTCGTGCTGGCCTATCCCGATCTCGAGGTCGTCGAGACGGCCGTATCACGCCATCGCCTGTCCTTTCCCTATGTTCCCGGTCTCCTGTCGTTTCGTGAAGCGCCGGCGCTCCTGCGCGCCTTCTCGAAACTTCGACATGAGCCCGATGTCGTGTTTATCGATGGGCACGGTCTGTCGCATCCCCGCGCGGCCGGCCTGGCCTGCCACATCGGCCTGTGCCTGGAGAAGCCGACGATCGGCTGCGCCAAGTCACGGTTGATCGGCGGCTATCGCGAGCCCGGGCCCAAGCGGGGAGCGACTTCCCCACTCCTCAGCCGCGACAAGAAGGTGATCGGCTCGGTCCTCCGCACCTGCGACAATGTGCGACCAGTGTTCGTCTCGGTCGGTCATCGCATCGGCCTCGCCCAAGCCGTCCGATTGACGCTCGCCTGTGGCAAGGGATACCGGGTTCCCGAACCGACGAGGCAGGCCGATATCCTGGCCGAACGAGCGAAACGGGAGGCGGCTGGTTCGGGATGACCTGTTGCATCCGATCCCCGGACCAGGGTATCAAGGAGGCCCTTGCCGCCACTTGAGGCAAGCAGAAACTTGTAGGGCCGACATAGATCCGATCATTATTGCCATGAACAAGCCGACCGCATCGTTGGCGCCAAGCCAATCGCTCGAGTTGAAATCGCCTCGCTTGGCCATTATTGCTTTCCTCTTCCTTGCTGTCTGTGCGACGGAAGGCTGCCGCCCTCCGGTTCCTCCACGATACCTCGCGCAGGCGGAAAAGGACGTGACCTTGACGGCGCTCATGGCCCATCCCGATCGGTATCGCGACAAGGTTGTGATGCTGGGCGGGGTGGTTGTGGAGGAGCGGCTGGATCAGGACCAGCTCTGGGTCCGGCTCAAGAATCGTCCGCTCGATGATACCTACCGCCCCCACCGTCCGGTGACGCAGGACAGTCCCGAGGCCGGCTACTTCTGGGTGACCGCGTCGAACCGGAGCCGGTTTTCCGGCCAGTATCGCCATTGGGCCCGCATCACGGTCGTCGGACGCGTCGTCGGCACCTGGTCTGCCTCGCCCCACGGGGCTTCCGGCAGCGAACCAGTCCTCTCGCTCCTGTACGCCAGAGGCTGGACCTCATCCGGCGCCAGTCATGACAATGCCTGGGAAATCTCGACGGACCCGAACGCAATCATGAACGTGCCGGCGGGGCTTGGCGGGGAATTTGGTCCTGCGCCATAGTCGTTGCGTCCTCTTCACCGCCTCCTCTCCCCGTGGAGGGCAAAGGAGAGAGGGTGAGAAGAGTATGGACGCAGAAAACGAGACGGAGGCCGAACAGGATTGGTTGCCAGCCAGGGGTATCTCACGGCGATGTCTTACGCGGACGACGGCAGGTGGCGCTTGATCGCCTCATGAATTTTTCTTGCCCGCACCTCGTCCCCGGTGAGCCCGACTCGAATGGTCAGGCTGGTGCGGCTCTCCGGAATAGATTCCAGATCAATCCAGACGTGTTTCCCGTCGGCGAATTCTGATTCGAGATGGGCCGACACCTTGTCGGCCTTGTCTTCTGACAATTTCAGATCCAAGTCCTTCATGGCCTCCACGGCCGCCGCGTGGACGGTAGGGACGTCGTGATTCACTTCATCCTTGAGCTTGCCCATCACGTACACGGCCCCGGCCACTCCGCCCGCCGCGCCGACCGCCAGCGCGACGCAGCCGGAGGCAAAGGCCCCCAACATCAGGCAGAGCACGAGATGACTCATCCAGGCAGGTGGCTTCAGTTCCGCCGATATCGTTCGACCTGACCGCATATCCGCTCCTTGGTTCGTTCGCGCTCGACAGCTCGCTCCCATTGTGCCTGCATCGAACGGCCTGATCAACCGGCAACCGCAACCCGGGTGGATGGAGGCCGCTCCATTCACGGCACGGTCATGGTACGATGGCGCAGACATCATGATTGCATCCACTTTTCTCTTCCTTCCCGGCATCGCCGCCGTGCGCGAGCGGCAATTGTGGTCGAGCGGCATCCTCACTTGGCAAACGTTCCTGGAGACCTGCCGGATTCCCCGTGTCAGCGGGACTTGGAAAACACACTATGATGAGCTGGTGAAGGCCGCGCAAGAGCAGTATGAAAGGGACAATCCACGTTGGTTTGCGCCGCGCCTCAAGACGCGCGAGCACTGGCGGCTGTATGAATGGCTCCGTCCACGTACCGTTTTCCTTGATATCGAGACTGCCGGCCCTTTCGGCGACGTGACCGTCGTCGGCCTGTTCGGACAGGGCCGGATGGTACAGCTCGTTCGCGGGGAGACCTTGACGGAGGCGCGGCTCGGCGAGCACCTTTCGCAATACGACCTGCTCGTCACGTTCAACGGCGCCGGCTTCGACTTGCCTTGCTTACGAAGCCAATTCCCGCGGCTCCCGCTTGATCACGCGCATCTGGATCTCCGTTTCGCAGGCCGCGCGCTCCAATGGAGAGGCGGGCTCAAACAGGTAGAACGGCAGGCCGGCATCGAACGGCCGGCTGGGATCGACGGGTTGGACGGGTGGGATGCCGTGCGCCTGTGGAATCAGTGGCGGCGCGGGCACGATCCGGCGGCGCTCGAACGGCTGTTGGCCTACAACGCCGCCGATTGCATCAACCTCGAGCCGCTGGCCGACCTCCTCTACTCCGGCCTGCGGGAACGATGCGGTCTCGACGGATTCTTCAATCATGAGCGTCCTGCTCTTCTCGGTGCGACATCCGGCGGCCTCTGACCGCTCGGATCGCCGTCCTCCTCCGAGCCTCCGGATCACCTCATCTCACCCGGGAACTGTCCGTACCAGGAATGACACAGGCAGGGCGCTCCCCTGACACCCGGCTGGATCAACGGACACCTACCCTGTCGCGTCACGCAGGTTGTCGCAACGGAAGTGGCGGCCACGGACGTGCGTGTAGCCGGTTGATAAGACGTCTGATCGCCGTCAGCAGACGGACGATTCCCGTTCTGATACCGTCTATCGAGTTCCCCCTGAATAATCGTGCGGGTTGCGTCTATCACTTCGTCGGGAATTTTAGAGCTCGTACAGGCTCTGTTGATGTCCTCAACGCTGAATCCGCCTTCTTTCATCTTGACCATCTCTTCGCTGCTGCACGTGCGGTAGGCCACGCAGGACGTGGACACGAACAGGATGCTCAGACAGGCAATCGTCGTCATCAAGCGTTTCATGGTCAACCTCCTCTTGGAGCGAGACCGGATCTTCCGCCTTGAGCCTGAATCTCCGATCGGTCATGCAACCACCCAGGGCATTATCCCTACTGTCACACGCTCCCATATGGAGCAAGGAGCACGCCGGATCACAATTTGGACGCATTAGGTGTAAACCGTTGAAACGTAGAGGAGCCGCTCAGGTGGGGACTGGCAGGTGTATCTCTTCCAATACGCCGCTGTATCCGTCAGTGCCTGACCCAAGGCGCCTCGTTCGAATGGGGCATGCCAGACCGCGAGAGGGGGCCGGTTCGGCGAAGCAGCCGACTCATTCTCTCGGGCTGTCGGTTCGATGGAACGGCAGAGTGGATCAGAGGGAGTGCGTAGATGCGTATCTGGCGGAAGAGGACCGCGGGAAATTATCTTCTGAACATTCTCGTATTGAGCACCTGGCCCGTTTGCGTTCCTTCGACGCTTTCCACATAGGCGAGCGCGACCTCGTCGGCCGGCATGCCGCCGGCCAGATCCATTCCGCGGGCCTTCAAGGTTTCGGTCACCCAGGTGGGGCTCACCACATTGATGCGAAGGCCACGCGGCAACTCCAGCGCCGCCGCCCGCACAAACCCGTCGAGCCCCCCGTTGACCAGGCTGATCGCCGCACTCCCCTTCATCGGCTCCTGGCTCAACACGCCGCTGGTGAGCGTGAACGATCCCCGGTCTCGCAACAATGCGGCTCCGATCCGGACCAGATTCACCTGCCCCATCAGTTTATGGGACAGGCTGAATGCAAAATCCTCATCCGTCAGTTTCGTCAAGTCCGCAAAGGCGGCCCGTCCGGCTGCCGAGACCACGGCATCCACCGGACCGATCGCCTGGTAGAGAGATCGGATCGAGTCGGGATTGGCAAGATCGACCTGAAAGTCCCCGCCCTTGTTCCCGACCTTGATCACCTCGTGCCGAGACGCCAATGCCCGGCACACGGCCTGCCCGATCGTCCCGGTCGCACCGATCACTGCGATTCGCATGGTTCCACTCCGCTATGGGATTCTTGATTTCCGGCTCGCCTTCCGCGACCGTGATGTCCGCACGAAACAGTCGAGCAGGTGATCATTCACCATGCCGACCGCCTGCATGTGGGCATAGATGATCGTGCTGCCGACGAAGCGGAAGCCGCGTTTTTTGAGATCCTTCGACAGCGCGTCGCTCTCCGGACTGGTGGCCGGCACCTGAGCAATCCTCGTCCAGTGATTGACCTTCGGCCTCCCCCCGACGAACGGCCAGACGTATCGATCGAACGAGCCGAATTCCTTTTGGATCTTCAGGAAGGCCTGCGCATTTGCCACGGCGGCATCGATCTTCAGGCGATTGCGGATGATGCCGGCGTCCTTGAGCAGCGCCGCCTTCTTCTTCGCATCGAACGTGGCCACCTTCGCCGGATCGAACCCGGCAAAGGCCCGACGATAGCCCTCGCGCCGGCGCAGGATCGTCTCCCAGGACAGGCCGGCCTGCGCCCCTTCCAGCAGCAACATCTCAAAATGGCGCCGATCGTCGTGGACGGGCCTGCCCCACTCTTCATCGTGGTAGCGGATCATGTGAGGCTTGTCTCCCGCCCATGCGCACCGAGGCTTGGAAGGACTCGCCCCTTTTGCAGCGGTCTTCCTCGTCTTCCTGCCGCCCTTCTGCATGTCCGCTTTTATCAGGTCGAACCGGGAGGGCTACGCCTGCGCCTGGATATCGACCACCGTGACGTCGAAGTGGAGCGTCTGGCCCGCCAGCGGATGGTTGAGATCGAGCAGCACGGTGTGCTCCCGAATCTCCGCCACATGGGGATACACGGGCTTGCCGTCCGGCCCCTCGCCCTGAAGCGTGGCCCCGATTCGCAGCGCCTCGGCAGGAACGCGGTCCTTGGCGACTTCGAACCGCCCCTCCGGATGCACTTCGCCGTAGCCTTCGCTCGGGCTCACCGTCACCTGCTTGCGCTCACCCACCGCCATGCCTTCGAGTTCCTTTTCCAAGCCCGTGATGATTTCCTGTGCCCCGTGCGTATAGGTCAGCGGCGCCTTGCCCTCCGTCGAATCGATGATCTCGGCATTGTCGAGCCGCAACGTATATTCGAGCGACACGACCAACCCCTGTGCGACAACCATGGGCCTGTCTCCTTTCCGACATGCGTAGGTGAAAAAGCGAGTGCTGCACCGCCCGCTTTGCGAGAACCGTGGCTGGAGAATTTCCGTGGTACGGAATCCCGCGAGCTGCGGTGACGATCGAGCCATCGTTTCGGCCCCTCGCCATAGGCGCAGCCGACCCTATCACATCCAAAGAACCGCTTCCACCGGACATGCTCTCTGTGATGGAAGCACGGCTGCGTCAGAATATAGAATGGTCGCAATTCGAGGTCCCTCGCATGAGCGCCAGGAGCAAAGCGGACCGAGTTTGCCACTGCGGCCACAACAAGCGGCAGCATCGCGTCGTGGCCGTGAGCCGCGGCCCCTGCCGCGAATGCGCCTGCGACCGGTATCGGCCTCGACAAAAGCGCGCGCCGGGTCGCCGCGCACCGTCCCGGGATCGCAACGGCCGTCGGCTCGGCCGCCGGAGCTAAGTCCACCGGCATTCACGGCGAATGGAGTCCCGCGTCGATTCGCGAACGGAACAGAACAAGACCCGCCGACCTCGTCGGCGCCTCTCAGCCCGACGGAGTCGGAACATTGTGAAGATTGTGGCCTCATGATATTTTCCTGCCACTCACGGAAGGAGGGGGAGATGATCGGCGTATTCGTGACGTTTCGATACGGGGAGCGCTTCGATGAGACCGCCATCCGAAAGATCGCCGAGACGGCGCGAGGACGGTTCGAGGGAATGCCGGGACTGCGCTACAAGGCCTTCACCCTCAATCCCCGGAGCGCGTGAAGCGACCAATTTCTATGTTTGGGACTCGGAGGAGGCAGCCAGATCGTTCTTCACCAGTGAACTCATCGAGAAAGTCACCGGTCTCTACGGGGTACGTCCCAGCGTCGATTTCGTGCAAATTGCCACTCTGGTGGAAAACCATCATCGGTGAAACTCACACAAGCGTCACGGCGGGAGCCCCGCTTCGCTGTGGGTTGCCCCTCGATCCAGGCTTCCAGGGGCAGTGGCACGCGCACGGGCATTCTTCGCCGCGTTGTGTCTTGGATGAAACGGACGCAGCGTCAGGCCGCTTGCCGGAATCAGGAGGTCGAGATGGCAAGGGGATACCATCCGTCGGAATCCTCTGTTGAACTGCTCCCGGTCGATCGACTGGAAGTCCAAGTACTGGTGGACAACGTCTCCGACCAACTTTCGACCAACCCCAACGGCGTACGATCGGAATTGGCCCGCCTGTTGAGCGCCGGGATGACCGAATGGGGCGGTGAGTCCATCTGTTGCGCCCATCACGGGCTGTCCCTGATCCTGACCGCTCACGCAAACGGCGCGAGGCATACCCTGCTCTTCGACACCGGCCCAGAAGGATACGCTGTTGAACGAAACGGGCAACGGCTGGGCGTCGCGTTCGGCGCGATCGAGTGTGTCATGCTCTCACACGGTCATTGGGATCACGGCGGCGGGCTGCCCAAGGCGCTGGAGTTGATCTCCCACAACAAAGACCGGAAGGTACCCGTATATCTCCACCCGGACGTGTTCCGATCGCGGGGGTTCAGGCTTCCCTCGGGAGAGGTTGTGCCTTTTAAGGATGTGCCTCGGCCAGAAGCCCTGTCAAAGAAGGGCGGTTCAGTGGTCTGTGTCTCAGAACCAAGATGCCTGCTCGAAGGATGCTTCTATATCAGCGGCGAGATCGCGCGAGTCACCACCTACGAACAGGGCTTCCCGAACCACATGCGGAAGGCGGAAGACGGCGTCACATGGGAACCAGACCCCTTCATCATGGATGAGCAGTTCCTGGCGGTGAGGGTGAAAGAGAAAGGCCTCATCATCCTCACCGCCTGCTCCCATGCGGGAGTCGTCAACGTGTCGAAGCAAGCCCGAGCCACGTTCCCCGCCATCCCCCTCTATGCGGTCATGGGTGGATTCCATTTGTCCGGCTCCGGTCCGGAAAAGATCATCCCCGAAACCGTGAGGGACTTGCTGAGCTTTGATCTCAAAATGATCATCCCGGGTCATTGTACCGGTTGGCGGGCCATCACGGCTTTGGTGAATGCCTTCGGCGAGGAGGTCGTCGTGCCATCTGCCGTGGGGAAACATTATCGTTTTGGATGATGTATCGCCCACGGTGAAGCCACAGACCAAGGGTGGCAAACCGCCGACCGATCAGTCGTACTCATCGGCCTCCACGTGGCTGAAGCCGATCCATCGCAACCGGTCCGGCTGGATAAGCGACACGACCGCATCCATCACCGCGGGGGAGATCGCGCGGAGCCCCGTGTGAAACAGCAGCGGCTCATCGTCCCTCACGAGGAATTGGTTGAACTGCAGATCGAAGTCGGGAACAAAGGTCGAGATCCGGAATATATCCGGGGCGATTTCGGTGATCTGGACCATCGGGCTAGTGTAGTGCGTCAGAAATGGCTTTACACGCCCGTTCGTGCTGAGCCTGTCGAAGCACGAACCGAAGCCGTCAGAACCATAAGCCCTTCGACTAGCTCAGGGCGAACGTGAAATGTCAAGAAGCGTTACACGCACTAAACTAGCGTGTCAGCTCTTTCGCCTGTTTCCGCGAAAACTTCTGCAGCGGCGTCTTCGTGCTGACCTGATCCCCAAACTGGACATAGGTGGGCGCGCCGTCCTGCGCCTTCTTCGTGTCGGTCAGCAAAAAGACCACCGTCCGCCCGTCGTCCTCGTACCGATAGTCGGTGACCTTGGTCTTCCCCACGTAGAGGACGGGGTCCAGCGCCCTCGCTTCAATGGGCTCGGAAGAGGTCACGCGGAATTCGAGCACCTCTTTCACCTGCCGCTTCCGTCCGGCTTCCAGCACCTCCATCGGGGTGGTGAGAGACACCCGCTCCACGGTCAGCTTGGCCCCCGGGATCGGTTGGTTGAGCTTGACCTGCGCCTCGCCAGGCGCCTCCTGGGGAGACTCGCCATAGGCGACCGCGCTCGCCAAGAGACAGAACACCGCCGTGACTGCCATCGTTTTCGCCTGTCTCATCATGACTGTCTCCTTCCTCGTTCAGCGCGTGAATTGAATCGAGTCGATGCCGACGAGTCCGGCCGCCTTCCGATTGAACCGGAAGTGGATTTTCACGACTGCTTTGGTGTGTACGCCCACGAGCGTCCGACAGGAAAAACACACGAGACCCAGCCGAACCGTTTGCAACATGGATTTTATCAAAGAGGGACGTTGATAGGGAAAGGGGATGCGATCGTAGGTCCCCACCCGCAGAAAGATTTTATTCCCCAGTTCGTCCTCCAATCCCACGTCCAAATCCTGGTCCTGCCCTACGGGGTTCACGGCTCCGTTGTCGAACACCTGCGTGATGCGGAACGACAGGTAGCGATAAGCCGACACATCCTTCTTGGACGCCGGGATGGCGAGGGTGAACTGGTCTCCGGCGGCGTTCCATCCCGCGATCAGGCCTTTGGTCTGTTGAAAGAAGCTCGGGTTGAATGCGCTGCCCTGCGTGAAGGAAAACTCGCCGAACGGGGAGAGCGAGACGCCCGCGTTGCTTCCTCCCAGGGAATTGAGCGCGACGTTGGCCGGCAGGTCTTCGAAGTCATCGACATTGAGATGCACCGGATCTTGGTAGGACCGATAGATTTCCGCTGGTGCCAAGGAAGCCACGGCGGCCGTTCCGGTGAACAACCCGCGGGCAGACGTGAACCCTTGCAGAAACTGGCGGAAGAATGCCACGGCCATCACCCGCTCCACCGCCTGTTGTTGCGGCTGCGTCAGCCGTCCGGCCGTGCCCCCTGGCGGACTGCCCTCGTCCTGGAACCACACCGTGTTGAACCAATTATGGTTGGCGCCGTACACATGGGATTGCATCTTCGGCATCTTGTTCGGATTGGCGCGCGGCGCGGCGCGGTCGTAAAGACGAGCCCCGGCGAGGCTGGACACATCCCCATCGGCAGCCGGCAGCAACACGTAATAGGGCACGTCTTCCAGGATCAGCCCGTGAAAGTCCACGGGGGCGATCGAATGGAGCGCCTTGATGCCGAACCCCAACCCGGCGTTCTTGTTTTCGAGATAGGCGGAAAGGACGGCTTCCCCGCCGCGCGAATGACCGGCCAAGCCGATCCGGTTGAGGTCGACGCGGTTGTAAAAACGCCCGCCGAAATCGGCATCCGGCTGACCTGGGTCGTTCCAGTTTTTCCATCGCCGGAGGTGTTCGAGAATCAGCTTTCCCCGTTCCGGGATGCGATCGGCCTTGCAGTTGAGATCGTTGGCATTGATGGAGACGGCAATGAAACCCAAACTGGCAAGCCGGTCCAGGACATAGTTGTATCCGTCGTGATTCGGCACCGGAGGGCCGCTTCCGCCGCAGACATGGCTGCTTCCCGAAATCACCGTGCCATGGTTCCCATGCAGGTAGAGGACGAGCGGAAATTTGGTCGTGCCGGGGGCGATGGCGGCGTCCGGTCCGGCGGCCGCACCGGGGTATCGGACTGTCGCCCAAACATCGGTGTTGGGATCGTTCGGAGGAATGTTGATGGCGTCCACGAATTTATACTCCGTGGAGGCGACCGGATAGTTTCCCGGTTCCGACGGATCGACCATGGAAGCCGGCGACACCTGACAGACCGGGAGGGGGAACAGCGGCGGGAGCACGATGCCGACATCGATGCCTTTGGTCAGGTGGCATTCCGCAATCGCTTCGGGAAGGCGACCGCCGCGGTTCATGCAGCGCTCGCAGATGTCGCCCCCTCCCGGTCCCGGCCTCGGCGGCATCCCGGGGATGCCCGGATCGCCCGAGACGCCGATGGGGCCGACTTCTTTGAAACCCGCGCAATAGATCTTGGTACAGATCGGTTCGATCTGCGCCGGAGTCGGCCGTCCTTCTATGGCGCAGACCCGCCCGATCGCGGCCTTGCCCAGCGGCTCGGCCGGCAGCCCGAACAGGGAATAGTCTCCGCTCTGGGCCAGCCGCACGCTCGTTCCCTTGCCCGAGACCACCACCGGAACATCGAGGACCTCGTACTGTTTCGTTCCGGGGTCCAGCCGCCCCCAACGCAAGGTGCTCAGGTCCATGGCCCCGATGGCCTGCGCTTTCACCGGCAGTTGAACCTCGGTGGCCTTGCCCTCCTCGGCAAGACGGACCCGATAGTGGTGCCCGAGATCCAACAGCGACGCGGCAGGGGCCGGCGCCGGGATTCGCTCCCAGCGGAAGGCGTGGCCGTCGAAACGCTCTGTCACGTCATCCGGCTGGGCCGCGACGGATGGCGAGAGCCAAAACACCATGGCAAGGCACATGACCAAGAGACACGAACAGTTCCAGGACCTCATGGGTATCCTCCTGGTGGAAGGTCTGCGAATCGTCGAACCGGTCACCGCGATTCACGTCCATTTCGCGCGTGCATGACGGAGGTGCATCGTCCTAGCCCACATTATTCATGAACGCTTCTACTGCAACCGCCGATACGCCGCGGGGCACCCGTTGCTCTCAGATTGCAACGGGTCCCTGGCCAGCATGCGAAGTCGAAGGCAAAGGGCCTCTCCGCCGCGAGATGATCGAACGCGGCGGCTCAAGCGAAGCTTGGTATGGCGGGCAGGCTCGCCCCTCACGGCCTCAACCTACTGTTTCAAGTACGCCTCCGCCGCAAGGGGCTCCGCGTGGGGGTACCCATTGCTCTTCTCCATACATGGGTCCAACGCTTGGCGTCTCAGTGGTTTCGTGACGAACCGTCATGAATAATGTGGGCTAGTGGCGCCTGCGCCGGCTGATTCGGACCCTTCTTGTGGAGAGCAAGAACCGTGCGGCAAGGGTCTCGATCAGAAATGTTCGCCAGACCGCAGGCTTAAGGTGAGAGCGCCGTCGGCGCCGAGAGGGATCGTATCTATACCAATACAGTCCTGTATAGGTTTGGATACTAGGGGCCCATCGCCGATGTCGGGTCGGAGTAAGTGTCAGCTGAGTACCGCCCTTGATCTATCTATGATGCACAGCCGCGCGATCGGCTGTGGCGGCGCACCTGCTTTGACTTCATCGGGATAGATAGTTTAGCCTATCCGGGCCTCATTCCCCCACCCTTTGCAAGGAGAAGAACCAATGAAGAACCTGTCTGTGGGCGCAGCCCTGGTCTTGGGCGCCGCCCTGCTGCCGGTCCCATCCGTCCGGGCCGTACCGTTGGTGGAACCGCAGGTCGAATACTCGGCGGACTCCGTCATGGAAACCGAACTCATGACGATGAGGGGCCGGATCTATTACACCCCTGCCAAGCAGCGGAACGACATGGGTGTTCCGGGAATGGACGGGGCTTCCTACATGATCATCCACCGGGACAAGAACGTGATATGGAACGTCATGCCGGACGCCAAGATGTATATGGAGATGTCGCTGGACGCCTCCGATGTCCAGGATCTCAAGAACCTGGATTGGCAGGAGACAGTCGTCGGCGAGGAAATCGTCAACGGGATGAAGACGACGAAATACAAGGCCATCGCCACGGCGAAGGACGGCAAGAAATACGGCGGATTCTCCTGGCGGACCAAGGACGGCGTCACGGTCAAGGCCGATCTCTTGTACAAAGAGGGAACCGAGACGCATCGGATCAAGATGGAGCTGACGAATCTCAAGGTAGGCAAACAGGACCCCAAGTTGTTCGAAGTCCCGGCTACCTTTGCCAAGACCGACATGGGAGCCATGATGGGCATGGGCCATGGCCGGAAGGGCAGACCCGATCTGTCCGAGATGATGAAGGGCATGAAGCAGGAGGCGCCAGGGAAGGACCAGCCTGATATGGACGCGATCAACAACATGATGAAACAGATGATGGGCAAGTAATGGAGGAGAGGACGATGACGCTGATCGCACGGTGGAGCCTGGCCGTATCCTTCATGGGTCTGTCGGGCCTCATGCTCCTGTCTTCTGGCCCGCCCGCCCAGGCCGACGACATCTGCGGCGGGCTGGACGAGCGGAAGAAATGGACGGAGCAGGTCAAGGCCGACCTCTCCAAGGCCGAAAAGGCCGGCAAGCAGGCGGACCTGTTTCTCCTCTACGATTCAATCCAACGCGACGACTGCGTGGCGGACGACCTGCGCATGAAGGCGGGCCAGGCGCTCCCGAAACTCGGCCGCGACCTGGCGGCCAAGGCTGAAGTCCAGGGCCGGCTCTATTCCAAGGACACGATCTACACCAACTCCGGCGAGAGCAGAAAGGCCAATGAGCGGGCGTCGGCATTCGCCTGGCTGGAGGCCTCCGGCCAGTTCCGCGAGGCCGACCAGGTCATGCTGAAAGCCGTCCGAGCCAAGCCGGATGATTTGGACCTGTTCAAGGCTGCCTGGACGATCGACCAACTGTCCGGCAGACGGACCTGGCACCAGGCCCAGACCGGCGCGGAGGAACGGTACAAGGCGCCGGCTGCCTACCGCCAGGAGTTGGAGAAGACGGCCTCGGCCAATATCGCCAAGCTGCTGGCGGCGGAGGAGAAAGAGGCGGCAGGCCTGTCCGCCGACCTGGCGACCATGACGACCTCCTCGACCAAGTCACTGGCCAAGCTCAGGACGGCGGCCGCTTGGATGGAATTTCTCCCCGGGGGCAACGGCCCGGCCAAGACGCGGGCGGAACAGCGCGGCGATACCGTCATGAAACGGGGCGATGCCACCCTGGCGCAGGGCGCTGCGCTCGCCTACTACGAATTCGCCGGCTCGAAGAAGGCGGCGCAGGTGAAGGCCAAACAGGAGGAGTTCGCCCGGGGGATGGAGCAGTCGGCGGAGAAGATGAAAAACCAGATGAAGGGGGCGTTCGCCGAGAAGGGCGATCAAGAGAAAGAGCAATTCAAGAAAGGCCAATCCGATCTGGAAAAAGAATTGGGGTTCTGAGTTTTTGGTGCATTGACTTACTCGCTGCTCAGGAATAGGCTGAACGCACGCCGATCGCACAGGTGAAGGGGGCAACAACCTATTCCTATCCCGTTCGCCTCGGCGATCCTCAACAGGGAGGGGTCGTCATGGAAGACCGCACTCCACCACGCCACCATGGCCGCTCGATTGGGCGGCTGGCTTCTTCACGGTAGCCCTTCACAGAGCCTCGATGGTGGTAGCCCGCCAGAGGAGGCAGTGAATTCTTGGCCAAGGGCGCTTTTCGAAGCGGACTGTACCGAGACGACCGAAAGGCACACCGGGTTTCCCGCCGCCGGAAGTGGAAGCCGCCGCCCGACCGACTGGCTCTCAACGCAAGACCCTCTCCCGCAGGGCCGGATCCCGACTGCCTGCAGGCACAAGAGAGCGGCGAGCGAGTGAGTTCACTTGGTCTTCCTGATCTCCAGGGGTGATGCCATGGCTGCCACCACGAGCCACACAATCCTTTCCAGAGACGCGCAGGATGCGACGAACCGAACCGTCTCCAAAAAGATCCTGGTCGCCGTGGACGATTCGGAACAGTCGGCCCGCGCGGTCCACTACGTCGGAGTCCTGCTCCGGGACACGCAGGACGTGGCCGTGACGTTGTTCCACGTGCTGAAGCCGATGCCCCGTGAATTGTTGGAGCACGGCGGCTCCGAAGATCCGACGGTGGAAGATCAGTTGGGGAGACAGTTGCGGAAAGAGCAGGAGGCATGGGTGAAGGAGGAAGGGACCATCGAATATCCGATCCTACTGAAGGCCTTGCAGGGTCTGGGGAAGACCGGCTTCCCCATCGAGCGGGTGACGCTCAAGTTCGGCCATGAACGCGACATTGCCGACACCATTCTCGATGAAGCGCGCACCGGCGGGTACGGCACGATCGTGGTGAGCCGCCACGGCACGTCCGGCGCGAAACGACTCTTCGGCAACGGCATCACCGAGCACGTGCTGCGGGAGGCGTCCGGGATTGCGGTCTGGGTCCTGGGGTAACAAAATATCCGCTCTGTAGAAAGAGTCACAGGATGCTCAAAAAGGGAGGGCGCCATGGACTGTCAGGCCTGTCGTTCCCTACTCCCGCTGAGGGCGCGTTTCTGTCCCGCTTGCGGTACCCGGGTGACGTTCCGTGGGGATCCCGCCACGGACGAGGTGGCTGCCGCGAACCGCCACGGCGGCGACGGGACGACACAGGGCCCTCCCGTCTCTCCACAGACCCTCGGAGAATGGCGCGACAAGCTGATCGATTGTTATTTGAGCTTCTCCATTTCCAAGGAACTCTCCGACTGGCTGGAGGACCTCGGGCTCCCTTCGACCGGCACGACGCAGGAAAAACTCACCCGCCTGAGGCAACAGGCAGGCTCGCTCGTGCTGTCGGCCGAGAGCTTCCCCCGCCAGACCATCTACTATCTCAACAAGTACCCGGAGGACATCCTGGCGGAAATTTGCCAGGAACTCGGGGCTGACGGCACCGGCCCCAAGGACGTGCTGTTGAAACGGGTCTATCGCGAGGTCGGGACCAGGGAGGGCTGGCTGCAGCCCCTGTCGGACGACGCCCGGCTGCTGTTCAAAGAGACGCTCTTGCCCATCCTGAGCGGCTTTGACTCCAAGAAGGAGTATTTTCTCAACCTGTGGGAGGAGCTATCCGATCTGCTCGGCCGGGAGCCGGTCCACGCGCAGGCGTCCCCGGCGTTCGGCAGCGCTGTCATCGCGGTCGCCATCCCGGACTTTTTGCAGGAGGCCCAGGCCGTCCTCTTCCAGCATGAACTCAAAAGCAGAACGGTCGAACTAAGCTGACCCGGAGCCCACCGCCCGCTTGCTTCCGTCGCGATGCGCCAGGGTCACGAACTGATGTACCGTTGGAGGTAGCCGATCAGTTCCTCCTTCTCCTCCATCATCAAGGCCACCAGATCGCGGAGCGAGACCAGCCCGACAAATTCGTCGCCGTCGAAGACCAGCAGATGGCGGCAGCGATGTTCCTTCATCAAGTTCAGGCAGGCGCTCGCGCTGTCCTTGGGGCTGACCCGGACCACTTCCTTGGTCATCACGTCCCTGATCGTGACCTGTTCGGGATCCCGCTTCTTTCCGACCACCCGCAACATCAGATCCCGCTCGGTGAAGATGCCGGTGATTTTTGAGGCGCTGGTGATGACCACCGATCCCACGAACTCCTCGGCCATCAGAATCGCGGCTTCGAGCACGGTGTGATTCTCGTCGAGCACCACGACTTTGCGGACGATTTTCGACGCAATGTTCCATTCCATGTTGGTCCACTCCTTTCTGCCCCAAGGCACGGCCGATGTCCAAGCCGCCCGTGACACCCACTTCGGACGAGGAAGAATTGGAGCAAACTAGCGGACGATCAGCACGGGACACGTCACCTGATGCAACACCGCATGGGAGACGCTGCCGAGCAGGAAGTGCTCGATGCCCTTCCAGCCATGGGACCCTAGGATCACCAGGTCGGCCTGGCGCGCCGCCTGCGCGATACAACGGGCCGGGTCGCCGCGCCCTACCCGAGGCGTGACGGCGGGGAAGAGATCCCGCAGAGAAGCCGCAGTCTCCTCCACAAGCTGTTCGGCATACTGTTCGATCTCCCCCGTCCATTTCTCGGACCGAGCCCCGAGGGCCTCGTCGCCGGCGTGGAGGGTCGGGACCACGCTGAGCAAGGCCAACGAAATCGGCTGGATGAATCGATGGCGTTGCAGCCAGGCACAGAGCCGCCGGGCATCCTCCTGTCCCTCGACGGCCAGCAGGACGGATTGGAGTTTCCCCGGGTCATTCCGCACGAGCAACGACGCGCAGGGGGCATGCAAGACCACCCGGTGCGACACGCTGCCGAGGAACAATTCCGCGACCCGTCCCCGCCCTTGAGATCCCACCGCCACCAGATCGCACCCGGTCGAACGGACCGTCTCAAGCACGACCTTCGCCGGGTTGCCGACCTGATGAAACCGTTTGATGGAGGAGACCGTGGCCGGCAGCATGGCGCTGGTCTGATCGAGCAGCCGTTCGGCCGCGTCCATCATCGAGTGTCGGAGGTCTTCGGCGGTGCTGCGCCCGATCGGCTGGGCAAAGATGGGATTCTCGAACGGCCGGAGGTCCACCGCATGGACCAGGGTCAGCTCTTCATGGGTAAAGAGGCGGCAGACGACCCGGACCGCATTGAAGGCCTGGTCCGACCAATCAACGGCGACCACGGTGCGCATGGCGCCCCTCAGGCTGGAATGGTACGGCAGTCGCTTTTCGACCGATGCGAGAGATCCCGACCTCCGGAGGGATCTCCCGAGATCGGTAGCTATGTCATCATACTCCCAACGTGATGACCGAGGTCAACCACCAGCGATAGAATATCCGTGTAATCTTCTACGCCGAGAAGGGATCGGCTTGCGACACGATAGCCAAGTCCTTGGAATAGACGGGAGGAATCCCATGATCACCCTATCCTTGGAAACGAACGAGCAGGAGATTCTTGTGTGGGCGCTCAGGAGCGTCGTCTCGGACCTTGGGGCGGAGATTGCCGATACCGAAAACTTTGAAATGCGGCAAGATCTGAAAGAGCGGAAGGCGGTGCTCATGAGCATGATCAAGCGGCTCGAATCGTAAGCCTTTCCGCCGAGCGACGACAGAGAGCCCGCCTGTTCATAAAGAATAAAGCTGATGCCCCTGTACGACACACCGCAGTAGAATGCCCGGTGTCGCCAAAGTTCCTCCATGTACCCCCATCCATCAGCGTGGCGTACGCTGAGGTACGGGCGGGCGCCTGACGCTCAATCACAGAATGGAGAGCCTGATGTTTGAATGGTTGACCAACCCCGAAGCCTGGATCGCCTTGGGGACCTTGACCGCCCTGGAGATCGTGCTGGGCATCGACAACATTATTTTCATCTCCATCCTGGTCGGCCGCCTCCCCGAGAAGCAACGTACTCTCGCTCGACAGGCAGGCCTCGGCCTCGCCATGATCGCCCGCCTGGGCCTGCTGTTTTCCATCTCCTGGGTCATGAGCTTGACCCAGCCCTTGTTCACCGTCCTGGCTCAGGAGATCTCCGGGCGCGATCTGATTCTCATCGGAGGCGGATTGTTTCTGCTGGCCAAGGCCACGCATGAGATCCACGAGAGCCTCGAAGGCGTCGAGGAGAGCGATCGCAAGGTCATGGCCGCCGGACTGGGGATGGTCTTGCTGCAGATCGCGCTGTTGGATATCGTGTTCTCGCTCGATTCCGTGATTACCGCCGTCGGCCTGGCCGAGCATGTTTCCATCATGGCCATCGCCATCATCCTGGCCGTGGTCGTGATGCTCATGGCAGCCAAGGCCATCGGGGATTTCGTCGAAGCCCACCCGACGATCAAGATCCTGGCCCTGTCGTTTTTGATCCTCGTGGGCGTCACGCTCATGGTCGAAGGATTCGACGTGCACGTGCCCAAGGGGTACATCTATTTCGCCATGGCCTTTTCCGTCGGCGTCGAAATGCTCAACATCCGCATGAGGAAGAACCGGCGGGCGCCGATCAAGCTGCACAGCAAGTACGCGCGGGACCAGCAGCAAGACTGAGTTGACTGTCCGTTGCGATCGTGCGGGAGACGCGGATGGCCATTCACCGCCGGCTGAGGGAGCCGATAGACAGGGACCCGTTGTGTTATCATGCCCTCGCAAGGCCAGACCCGTCGCACCGAGACGGAGCAGCCGTTTCCCACCGAACCAAGGAGGATAGTCATGCATAGATCGTGGTTGGCGATAGCCGCAATGGTCGTTTGGCTGGCTACGGGCGGCGTCCCGGCGCTCATGGCGCCGGCTCAGGCCGAAGGGATGGCAGCCGAAGGCAAGGATGCCATGAAGGGAACGAGCAAGTCGGTGACCGAGTCCGCCGGCAAGCTGAAGACCGACGCGACCAAGACGGCAGAGGACGCCAAGGCCCTCGATCTCGAGAAGACCAAGCAGGGCACCGGCCAGGTCAAACAAGACGCCAAGGACTTGAAGGACAGCGCCAAGGACACGATGAAGAATCCGATGGGCACGCTGGGAAAATAACTGTCGTGCCATCTGAATTCAGCCACTCAAGCTCCGCCGGCCGAAAGACCGGCGGAGCTTGTCGCATCAGATCAGCGCTATCGCTATCACACCGCACCGGCCGTCCGCATCAGGCCGAAGTCTATGCCTGAATGGAAACCGTCAGGCTGGTACCCGGAGGTGGGAGATGTCCCCTGTGAAACCATTTGTCATCGCTTTGCTGGCATTCGGCATCCTCATGGGAGGAGAAGTGGCCATCTGTGCGTTCGCCAGCGACCAGAATCCACAATCAAGCGCGCCGCCTTCAGCCGCCTCCGATGCGCACAAACGCGGGAGGGAGAAGATCAGACAGGCCTGTGGCGATGATGTCAAACGGTTCTGTGAGGGAGTCAAGCCGGGCGAGGGCCGCATCGTGCAATGCCTCGAACAACACGCCACAGACCTGTCGCAGGATTGCTCGGAGCTGATGCAGCGCCGGATGCAGAAGAAGAACAAGCAGCCGAAGGCTCCGTCGCAATAGTCCGGACAGTGGTGGACGTTGGTAGTTCAAGACGGAGGGGTTCCCTCCGAGCTTGCCTGTTCGGTTTCATCTGCGATGCCTTTGATACGGATTCCACAGGGCCTTCCGAAAGAATGGGGCTGATTCCTTTGTTTTATCCGAGCAGTCACTTTGTGGGTCCGCCGCTTGGCCGTTTTCTATTTCGCATACTGCTTTGCAATGCCTGCCCATGTCTTTTCCATCTGCGGGATGAGCAGTGCAAATGCTTCTCGCTCTGCTTCCAGTCTCTTCCTATCAACAGTGTCTGTTGATCCCCATACATTGGTGAGCCCCGTGGCATTGGCAGTAGCTTCCGAAAGGCCATAGACAAATCCAGTGCGGACGTCAGTAAAGAGAGCAGACGCTGTGGATGTGATGTGTGCGTCACGATCTGGCACTATTCCAAGAGACAATGGGGACAGTGGAGCATAGGTGCGCCCTTGAACTCTGAATGAAGTGTCGATTGTATAAATGAGCAAGACATCAGCTTGGACTTGAGCAGCTGAAACCCTTAGATCATCAAGGGAATTCAGAGAAGGAGGGAGAAGTAGCCGATTGATGGGAGCGACCCCTGCCACAGATGGCCACTTTGAGATGCTTTCAATCTGGTCTTCGGTAAGTAATTCCTGCGTCGTTACAACGCTAAACGGACCAGAGCCGTAGCTCGTTGATGTGTAGGATTTGTATTGGGGTGCTTGAACCCTTGCAACCGCCAGGCGGGAGGGAAAGTTAGGAGAGGGCTTGCGCGAAGCAGCTTCGGCAATGTCGGCGCGATTGATGTCTGCCAAGTTCACCGATCCGCCAGGAGTCACATAACTTGCACAGCCTGAACAGAGAATTACGAGGCCGAAGAGCAGGTTTCTCAATGACATGATCTCATCCTCCAATTCCTCTAGTGGGCTACTACCAACCTTCGTTTCAACAAGGCTCGGCAGCCTGTGAATCCGCCTAGCGAGCAAGTCTACTGGAAAGCCCAATAGGCATCCACTGTTATGCTCCTTCCGAGCTTGCTCGTTGTCGCTTCTCAGGAAGGGCGGCCTGATTGCTCTCTAACTGCGCGCGTCCAACAAGCACCGCCCACAACATGACAATCTGAACAACCTAGTGTGCGCGTTGCGCGAGCACAGATATAAACGTTCCCTCCAAGCTTGCTCGTTGCCTCTTCCCCATGGATGGACACTCGTGCTGGTCCCACTGCGGGCGTCGTTCGACACTTATCTATGATGCTCCCTCTAAGCTTGCTCGTTGTTTTTCGCCTGCGAGACGGCTGGTGTGGTTTCCATTGCGCGCATGGAGGGAGCACCTTCTGAGCGTGCGGCCTCTGCGAGCACAGAAACCACACCAGCCGCCTCGCCCTCCCCTTCCGCGTACTCCGGGAGCGCAGGACCAGTATGGGTGGCCTTCCATCTCCTCTCATTGTGCGGCCTCCGTGAGCAAGAAGGATGGCTGGCCGTTCTCTCCGCGCCCTCACCGCTTTCTTCGAATGGTCCTTCCAAGCTTGCTCCCTGTCACATCACAGGAAGGGTGGCTTGATTGGTCTCTAACTGCGCGCGTCCAACGAGCACCGCCCGCAACATGACAATCTGAACAACCTAGTGTGCGCGTTGCGCGAGCACGGGAGATCAACAAGCCACCCTTCCACCATTTCCCTCCTTGCAATTCGCCGATCCCTCCTCTTATTCTCCCCCAATGGACCTCTCCAACCTCACCCCGGCAGAATTCAAAGAACTCGTCCGCGGCCTCGTGGACGACCGGTTGCGCGAACTCCTGGGCGATCCGGATTTGGGGCTTCAGCTTGGAGAGGCGCTCCGAGCCAGGCTCAAAGAATCCTTGACGAGCGGCGAGCGGATCAGCGGGGACGACCTGGCTGAAAAACTCGGGTTGCGCTGGTAGCAACCATGCCCTGGTATCGCCTGGCGTTCAAACCGGCCGTCGTGGCCGACCTGGCCGAAGTAGATCAGGCGCTGGCCCAGCGGTTGTTCGACAAGACCAAGTGGCTCGCCTCCAACGTCGAGAATCTTCGCCACGAACCGATTGCGCCGGACCTGCCGGGTTTGGCGAAATATGCGGTCGGCGACTGGCGGATCTTCTACTCCATCGACCGAGCCGACCAGGTGCTCGACGTGCATGGCATCCTGCACAAGTCTCGCGTGGCAGGATGCTGAAAAAGGCCTCCAGCGGGCGGGGGATTCGTCAATCGTCATACGTCAATCGTCATAGGCCAATCGTACATTGAGCGGCATGTCTCCCGAGCGGGGCAGGCGAAGCGAAACGGAGTGGGTCGCGAAGCGCCGGCGCCTCGCGACCCACCCATGACGCATGATTTGGAGCACGACGATTCCGGCACGGCCGGAACGCTCACCGCTCCTGTTGCACGGTGATGGTGAACTCCCCGGTTCCGGCCGGACTGTAATGGCGCACCTGCACGTGATAGCTCCCCGGCGCCAACTGTTGCGTGATCTTCGCATTGGACGATTCCCCGTCATCGTCGTCCTCTTCGATCAGCCTGGCGGCGCTGTTGGGGCCGAACAATGACATGAACACATCCGTCGTCCCATGGGTCTCCACCGTATACTTGGCGGCTTGCACGACGTCGAAGGAGTAGGACAGCTTTTGATTGGGCTGCGTGAGCGTCCCCCCTGTCGCCGGCGGAGGGGGCGGAATGATCGGCAGCTTGATGGACACCGGCGTTTCCGGTGGGGGACCTCCCTTGAACGCCGTCAGCAGTCCCGCCCCGCAAGGTTTCGGACACTGAGTCGATGTGCGGGGTGTCGCATCGTTCATGAGCCGGGCCATCACCTGTCCCGGGATCATGCTGGGATCTTCGGCGAAAATCAGCGCCGCCACCCCCGCGACGTGGGGAGCCGCCATCGAGGTGCCGTTGAAGTAGGCATACCCTCCCTTCACCATGCTGAGGACGCCGTCCGGCTGGCTGTCGCCGTTGTCGTCCCGCCGAAGGTCGCCCCCCGGCGCCAGGATCTTCACGTCCGGTCCAAAGTTCGAGTAGCGCGTCACCAGGTGGCCGCGATAGTCGCTGGCTGCGACCGTGAACCCTTCATCGCAACTGGCCGGCGTCACGCTGGCCGCGTCCACTGCGTCGTTGCCTGCGGCAATCACGACCAGGGCTCCTGCGGCCATCGAGTGACTTTCCGCTATGATGCTCCCACCGAGCTTGCCTATGCCACCCTCGCTCTCCGAGGGGAGTAGCCGGGTTGCCCTCCACTGCGCGCATGGAGGGAGCACCTTCTGAGTGTGCGGCCTCTGCGAGCACAGAGGGCTGCCTGGCTACTACTCCCCTCGCCTCATTTCACCCCCACCACCATCGCATCCGGCCCTGCCAGCTTTTCGACACTCGCCCGCTTGAACCCCGCCTCCTTCATCCATTGCTTGCAGTCGGCACCGGTGAAGTCGAAGCCGCCGTGCGTTTCAATGAGCATGTTCAGGCTCATGAGCAGTCCGAACGCGTTCCGTTTCCGTTCGTCGTCGATGATCGCCTCGTGCACGATGATCGCGCCGCCGGCAGGCAACGCCTCATAGGCCTTGCGCAGGAGCATCAGCTTTTCGTCGAGGTTCCAGTCGTGCAGGATATGGCCCATAATCAGCACGTCCGCCTTCGGCAAGGGGTCCTTGAAGAAGTCGCCGGACTGGAAGCGCAGTCTCTGGGCCAGCCCCTTCGCCCTGACATAAGCCTCAAACACCGGCCGCACCACCGGCAGATCCATTCCGCCGCCCGTCTGATGCTTGTGCGCCAACGCGATCTCGACCGCCACGCCGCCCTGCGCGCACCCGATGTCCACGAACGACCGATACCGCTTCCATGGAAACTTCTTCGCGATGGCCCGCGCCGTCCCCAGGCTGAGCCCGGTCATGGCCTTGAGAAACCCTTCCAACCGTTGCGGGTCCGCATAGAGCGCGCCGAAGAAGTCCTCGCCCGTCTTCGCCTCGTTCTGCGGCTTGCCGGTGCGCAGCGCTTCGGTGAGCGATCCCCAGAATCGGTAGAGCCGGGCATTGGACATCTCCAGCATGCCGCCCATATAGGAGGGTTTGGCCCGATCAAGGAACATGGCGGTTTCCGGCGTGTTGGCATAGCGGCGGCCCGTTCGCTTCAACATCCCCAACGCGACGAGCGCGTCGAAGAAATCCCTGGCGCTTCGCGGATGGAGATTCAGCCGCTTGGCCAACGCCTCCGCATCCAGCGGACCTTTCGCCAGTTCCGTGAACAGACCCAGCTCGACGGCGCTGAGCAGCGTCTTCGATCCCCAGAAGCCGAAACCGAGTTGCATGATCCGATCGGGAGAAAGTGTGGGTTGAGGCATGCTTGGGCTCCTTCGGGTGAAAAAACCGCGCACAAGCTACGCCGCGACACTTGGGAAGTCAACGGCTTGTCGGTGGGAACAGCAGGGCGGAGACCGGCGAGGGCACGAGAGATAGGCGGCGGAAAGACAAGGGCGGCGAGGCGTCAACTGCGCGCGTCGCGACCCGTTGCATAAAGGAAAGAGCAACGGGTCCCCCGGCACCGCCTATGATGCTCCCTCAAAGCTCGCTAATCGTCCCCACTATGGAAGGGCCCTCGTGCTGGTCCAACTGCGGCCATGGAGCGAGCGTGCTTCTGAGCGCGCGGGCTCTGGGAGCACAGGACCAGTATGGGTGGCTTTCCATCCCTTCCTCACCACCCCAACTGCCACCCATGCCCATTCCGCTCCAGCAGTGCCTCCGCCTCCCGGGGCCCCCAGGTCCCGGCCGTGTAGAAATGCACGGACCGCTCGCCGGCCAGCAACGGGTCGTATAACCGCCAGGCGGTTTCGGTGAAGTCGGCCGTGACGAACAGGGTCTGGTCGCCGATCATCACGTCGCGCAGCAACGTCTCGTAGGCCTCCGGCAATCGGCCGAAGGCGTCTTCATAATCAAACTGCAACGCCCGGTCGGCAAACCGGAACGGCCGGCCCGGTGACTTGACGGAAAAACACAGCGAAAACCCTTCGCTCGGCTGCAAGGTGATGAGCAGCTTGTTGGGCGGCATGCTGCCCGGCGCGAGAGAGCGAAACACTTGCGTCGGCGCCTCGCGAAAGGTGACCGTGATCTGGGTCAGCTTGCGCGGAAGCCGCTTGCCGGTCCTCAGATAAAACGGCACCCCTTTCCATCGCCAGTTGTGGATCTCCGCTTTCAGGGCGACATAGGTTTCCGTCGTCGAATCCGCCGGCACGCCCTTCTCCTCGCGATAGCCGGGAATCGTGATGTCCGCGATCCGCCAGGCGGTGTACTGGCCGAACACCACATCCTGCGGCGGAATCGGCGCGATCGAATGCAGCGCCTTCAGCTTCTCGCCCTGGATCGCGCCGGCGTCAAAGGACACCGGCACTTCCATGGCCACGACCGTCATGAGTTGCGTCAAGTGATTCTGGACCATGTCGCGCAGGGCGCCGGCCTGCTGGTAATAGGCGCCGCGATGCTCGACCCCGATATCCTCCGCCACCGTGATCTGCACGCTCTCGACGATGTCGCGGTTCCACAGCGATTCAAAAATCGGATTGGCAAAGCGGAACGCCAGGAGATTCTGCACCGTTTCCTTGCCCAGGTAATGGTCGATCCGGTAGATCTGCGATTCGTCGAGGTACCGGTGCAGCCGCGTATTCAGGGCTCGGGCAGAATGAAAATCGTGGCCGAAGGGTTTTTCAAACACGACGCGGACCCACCCGCGGCCTTTCAGAAGCCCTACCTGGTCGAGCTGTTCGATGGCAGCGGGAACCGTGTCCGGCGGCAACGCCAGGTAGAAGATGCGGTTCTCCGGCATCGAACGGGATCGTTCCAACCGGCGGATGGCCCCGGCCAACGCGGCAAACTCTTCCGCCCCCCCTCCGTGCAAGGAATGGTAATGGAGGCAGGCTTCGCACCAGGCGCGCAACTCCGGCTCATTGCGCAAGCCCGCATTGTGCAGCCCTTCGTAGGCCCAGAGGCGAAAGGCTTCTTCGCTCATCTCCGGCAACGCGGCCCCGACGATCAAGGTCTTCCGCCGGTCCAAAACGCCGTGGTCGCCTAAATGATAGAGCGCCGGCAGCAGTTTCCGCCGCGTCAGATCGCCGGTGGCGCCGAGAATGACAAAGGTATGCGGCTCGACCGTTTGCTCCACTAACGGCGCGGTCGCGCCTTCTGTCATAACCACAACCAGTTCCCTTCTTGATCGGTCCGCTCAGTCCGCTTCCCTCCGGCGAGGAGGAGCCGTCGTCGTGCGCGTATCCGCCCTCTCCGCGCCACACAGGCCGGATCATGGCTTGCAATCGGCGAGGACGCCCGCACTCTTGCTACTTTCGCACAGCCGGGGGAACAGTCTCAATGTCGGAGGCCAGCGTGGGACGGAATCGGGATGGTCTATGCCAACGAGACTGTCGCACAAGCAACTACGGCGGGGCTCGTTTCGAGCAGGCTCTTTTCTAGCGATCACAGTTCGTCTACTCTGCTTCTACGATGAGCCGTCAACCATTCCTTCTGACGCCCGGCACCTTGTGGCCGGCATTGCGCGAGCGGACGGAACAGGCGCGCCGCTGCGGGGCGATCGTCTCCATCCCGACGACCGAAGAAACGGTGGACCAAGAGGGGATCACGTTCCTCATCCGTCTGGTCGCGGCGCTGGCGAGGAAGGCGGAAGCGGCCACGGCACAGCCGCCACCGGGCCATTCGCAACCGGCAGAGCCTCCGGCCAATCCCTTCCTTCCTTATGATCCGAACCTGTTCGTCGCCGATGTGTCGCCCACCCATGTCGCGCTGTTGAACAAATTCAACGTGGTGGACCATCACCTGCTGATCGTCACCCGTTCGTTCGAGGAGCAGGACATGCTGCTGACGGAACAGGACTGTCTGGCGCTGTTGGTCTGTCTGGCGGAGATTGACGGTTTGGGGTTTTACAACGCGGGACGGGTGGCCGGAGCCAGCCAGAAGCACAGGCATCTGCAACTCGTGCCGCTTCCGCTCTGTCAGACAGGGCCTCGCCTGCCGATCGAGGCATTCGTCAGGCATTCGCGCATCACCGGTCCGGCCGGCGTGATTCCGGGCTTGCCGTTTCTCCATGCCTTTGCGCCGATGGACCCACGCTGGCTCGACAGTCCGGTGGAATCGGCCCCGCTGCTGCTGACGCGGTACGAAACATTGCTGCAGCGGGCGCAGGTACCGATCAGCCGGACTCCGGAGGGTTTGCGGACCGGTCCCTACAACCTGCTCGTCACCCGGCCATGGATGCTCTTGGTCCCCCGTTCGGCGGAATGTTTTGAAGGGATCTCGATCAATGCCTTGGGGTTTGCCGGGGGGTTACTGGTGAAGGATCAGACACAACTGGAGATCGTGAAAACGCGCGGGCCGATGACCGCGCTGCGTCAGGTCGGCTTTCCTCGGCAACCGTGACGGCGGAGCCTTATGGGATAAACCGGGAAGGGTTCCCGTTCGTATTCTATTTCGCGGCACCTTTCGACCAGAAGGTTTCCAACTCGGGGAATTTCTCGCGATAGTCCTCGTGGCTGGCTCGAATGACGTTGAGCGCCTCCTCACGGCCGTAGACGCTGGTGATCTCCACCTTATGTTGCGTCGTCCCCGGCGCGCTCTTGTAGGTCAGGAAATAATGCTGAAGGCGATCGATCAAGGTCAGCGGACAATCCGCGATGTCGGTATACCCGCCATAGACCGCATCTTCCTTCATCACCGCGATGATCTTGTCGTCGGCTTCTCCCCCGTCCGCCATGCTGAGGCCGCCGATCGGCAGGGCCGTCAGGAGAATGTCGCTATGGGGAATGGTCTTTTCCGTGAGGACGCAGATGTCGAGAGGGTCTCCGTCCCCGATCATCTGCTTGCGCTTGGCGCGCTTCGCAAAAAGCTCGGCCACCCGCTCCCCGCAAAAAGTCTGGGGCACAAGCCCGTAATAGACCGGGCAGAAATTCGAGAACCGCTGCGGCCGATCCACCTTGAGGAAGCCGCTGGCCTTGTCCACCTCATATTTCACCGTATCGGTCGGCACGATTTCGATGTAGGCCGTCACGACCTCGGGTGCTTTCTCCCCGATGGGGACTCCATGCCAGGGATGGGCCTTGAACATCAGACCCATCAGTCGTTGCCAATTCTCTGCTCTGTCACTGCTCATCCCGGGAACCTCCTTTGAACTGCATACGACCGATTTGCAGCCTGCCGGCAGCGCGCTCTACCCCTGACCATGCACCTGGATCTGCCGGCTCCGATAGAGCCGCCTCGCGTTCAACCCGGCCTCTTCCGCCTCCCGGTCTTTGCCGGCTTGGCGATACAGCTCGGCCAGCGCCGCCAGCGCGGCCGCCTCGCCCGCATTCTTGCGCATGACCTGGTAGAGGGAGGAGGCCTGCCGTCCGAACTCAATACCCTCTTCGATACGGCCCAGCTCGCCGGCCGACTGGGCCAGCCTGAGCCGGAGCTTCGCTTCCCGCATTCCGTTTCGCTCTGCCTCGGTGAGGCGGAGACTTTCCGCATAGGTCCGTTGCGCCTCCTCGTACCGCCCCATCAACCAATGGATGTCGCCCAGCGCGAGCAGCACGTTCGCCTCATGGCCACCGGCCTGGCGGGCCTGCGCCTCCCCCCGTTCCCGCTCCAGCATGGCCAGCCCTTCTTCCACACGACCCTCCTGCACCCGCAACAGAGCCAGTTGCACGACCGCCACGTGGCGTCCATTTGAGTCCTGAAGACGATCATGCAGCGTGACGGCCTCCATAAGAGATTGCTCGGCTTCTCTGTCATGCCCGAGTCGGGCCGCCAACCGTCCGGTGGCCAAGGCGGCATCGGCGCGCACACGAAGGGCCCCCTTGGTCCCCAACAGTTTTGTTGCCTCCTGTAACGAGGTATAAGCCTCGCGCACCTGTTCCCGCCGTTCCTGAACACCGGCCATCTTCACCAACGCGGCCGCCTGGCCGCCCTTCTGCTCCGCCTGACGATACGCCGACAAGGCCAGTTGGTAATAGTTCAACGCTTCCTGGAAATGATCCTGCGCGTCATGGAGTTGTCCGATCCGCAGCAACTCATCGCCCGTCAGGGTGCGGACGGAGGACACGGGATGCCGCCATGTCTCAGGGACGGACCAGGCCGGCGAAGGAACGACGAGGAAGAGCGCGAAGAGCATGAGGCACAACATCGTCATGGCGCGACCTCTTCATGCAGCCGATGCATCCCAATCCACGCATCCCGGTGAGCATTGACGAAGAGACAAGACACCCACTCTACTCTGTCCGTCGGATCCGGCGCAACGAAGAGTCGAAGTCGCCGCTACGCGCGTTGTCGCTCGTACAGTTCGATCACCGTCTGAATCGTGTCCGCTTCTACGGCCGGCTTGTCCGGCCGATAGCGAATCACCCGCGCGAAGCGCAGCGCCAGGCCGGCGGGATAGCGCGGCGACTCCTGAATCTCATTGAAGGCGATCTCCGACACCAACTCAGGCTTCACATGGACCGTCCACTCGTCGCGGTGGGTTTCGAGGGCCAGCAGCTTCTCCGTTTGCCATTGCAGCATGTCATCGGTCAAACCCTTGAAGGTCTTGCCCAACATCACGAACTGTCCGCTCCGGGGATCGCGCGCGCCCAGATGGAGATTGGAGAGCCAGCCCTGGCGGCGCCCGTGCCCCCATTCCGCTGCCAGGATGACGAGATCGAGCGTGACCGCCGCCTTGAGCTTGAGCCAGTGAAATCCACGCTGCCCGCTGACATAGGGCGCCGTCAACGATTTGGCCATCACCCCCTCGTGCCCCGCCTCCAAGGCCCGGCGGAGAAAGCGTTCGGCCTCCTTGGGCTGGCCGGTCACGAGCCTCGGCAACAGCGACGACGCGGGCGCCACCCGCGCGAGAAGATTCATCCGTTGTCGATACGGCACCGTCAGCAGGGGGCCTTCCCCATCGAGGTAAAGACAGTCGAAGAAAAACGACGAGAGCAGAATCTCCTGACGCAGCGCCGCCACATCCTTGATGCGACCCAACCGTCGCATCGTGATCTGAAACGGCCTGGGCCTGCCGTCCGGCCGGAGCGCGATAGCCTCCCCCTCCAAGACGAGGTCGCGCGCCGGCAGACCCTGTACGGCCTCCACAATCTCTGGCACACGATCCGTCACATCTTGAAGCTGGCGGGTGAACACCCGCACCTCTGGGCCGCTCTTGTGCACCTGGATGCGCGCCCCATCCAGCTTGTATTCAAACGCCGCCTCTCCGAGCCGCGCCAAGGCTTCCGGCACGTCCTCCACGCTGTTGGCCAGCATCGGGGCGACCGGAACCAGCAATCGCAACGTGAAGCGATCGAGGCCGGCCTGACCTTCGGTCAATGCGGCCCGCGCCACCTCGCCGATGTGGCCGGCAAAGGCCGCGGCCTGCCGGACATCGCTGGGCGGCAACGTGGCCGCCTTGGCGACGGCTTCGAGCAGCAATCCTTCCAAGGCACCTTGACGCAATTCGCCGATCAGTAATTGCGTCAAGAACCGGCGCTCGTCACCCGTCGCCCGCTGGAAGAGTTGCCGCAATGACCGGACACGACGCTCCGACGATCCGGCGCCGCTCTCCGCCGCGATAGCCACGAAAGCCCGGTCCACCTCGGCGAGGGTGAGCGGCGCCTCGTCCCGCGGAATCAGATCGGCTTCGGTCTGGGCGACGGTCAAGGCCTGCTCGATCACGCGCCAGCCGATTCCGATCTTCCCCTGACGCAACAACCCGGCGAGATAGAGGGCGGCTAGTTCCGTCTCCTCGCCCTCGGGTGAAGCCTGCCGGAGGCACTCTGCCAGCAGAGCGATCTTTTCGGTCTTTTTGGCCGTCGCGCGCACCTTGGCCACGGCTTCGACCAGCCGAGCGAGTTGCATGGGGACTATTATACTCGGTGACGCGAATTTCGATGTTGGCGGAGGACGGGAAGAACTTGGGTGGTCGTGGCAGGAGCCAGTTTCAGTGGAGTGGATTGGCAGGGATCACCGGCTCGGCACGGTCAGCCCGAAAGGGAGACACGCCCACGGGCCTCCCTCCAGGCTTGCATCGGCTAGCGGCCGACGCTCTTGTCAGTCGAGCTTGTTCTGCTCATTCTCAAAGCTGGGAGAGGGTGCGGGTGGTGGCTCGCCATGATCGCCGCTTGGCCCCGCTCCCCCGGTCTCCTGCTCTCCCAGCGGGCCGGTGGACCGCTCGATCGGCCGTTGCTTGGCTCGCTTCTGCTCGTCCGCTCGCAGCGTCTCCATGTTCTGTACCAGAGTTTCGACCGCCGGCGAGAGATCCATCACGTCCGTCATGGAGACGTCCGGATGAATCTTGTACTGGTCGGTATTGACCACCATCCGCTCCTGTCCTGTGGCGTCGCGCGCGACCTTTACAGCCGTCCAGGGTATGGGATGAAGGTGATGGTCGCTGTGAGCGAGGAGGATGACTGCGTATTCAATCTTGCCCGTGGCAGTGTCCACGAGCAGATTATCCAGGGTTCCCACCCGTTCGCCTCGGAGGTTGGTGACAGGCTTTTGAATCAGGGTATTGCCCTCGTCGGACTTGAGCTTGCCGCGGCGCAGCGGGACCACCGCGTACTCCTTGGGCGGATAGCCTTGCCCGCCCGTCATGTCCAACACAGCGGGTTTGTCCTGTTCTCCGGGCATCGCCAGTTGTCCTGTGCCGGCGCTCGGACCGGTCGCCCTCGCTGCAGCCGGAGGTTGGCCGGCCAAGTACTTCAACGTGGTCACCTTCCCATTGTCATCGACCTCCGCCTTCACCTGATCCCCAACTCGAAAGTCGCAAGACCCGACTTGAAACCCGGACCCTCTGGCCGTCTCGTCCTCCCGTTGTCCCTGTCGCAGTTGCTGTTGACTGGCCTCGGGCGCTTGCTCTTTGGGAGTCGTGCGCTCGCTCGCCATCCGGTCCGCTTTCGCGGCCTTGCCCGATCGCGGGTTGGGCATTCCGGCACAATCCAGGTTCGTATCTCGGTTGACGATCAATCTGATCTGCTCGCCCGTATCCTTTTTTCTCACAAAATAGTAGCGGTCCTCGATCGTGGCGATGGAGCCTTCCACGAAATATTGGGCGCCGCCTAATGTGACTTGTGCATCGAACTCTTGCACTGACTCGTCGGTCTCTCCAGCATCTCGAGTGGCGGCGAATGCCGACGGCGCCGCCCCTTCGAGCACGAGACCGGAAAGCATCATGGTCATCAGCAGCTCCCGTGTCATTCAGTCCTCCTTTCCTTTCTCAGGCACACCCCGAACTAGGGATGGTACCAGGTTCGATAGGCTTCTCCTCTCCTGCGGACGCAAGGCACAGACCATCGGACCCGCGAGAAGAATGCTCGTGTTATTGGGAAGATAGTTGCGCCGACTAACCGGGCGCGATCAGGTATGCGGGGAAGAGTTGTCTCGGTGCAACGTCGCGAGCCTTGGAAGCAGCCGTTTTCCGGCTGAATTTGGAACGATGAACAGCTTGTCCCTCATGGACAGCCTGTCCGGTCACCGATGGTCGCAGGTTCTCGCTACAACCAGTGCCTCCGGTCCGAATTTCGCCGTCCTCGCGGCATGCAAGATGCGTGGAACAGAATGATCAGGAGAAATTGCTGGCGTCTCCTCAGCCAACGAGTATAGTGTCGAAAGAAGAATCCACTGTGAGTATGAGAACGCCGTACGCTCCATCGACCATCCGCCATATCCTCTGCATCTTTCCGCGCTATGCGCCGTCCTTCGGAACCTTCCACCATGCCTATGCCTTGCTCGGAGGCGTCCGGGCCTTCATGCCGCCGCAAGGATTGTTGCTGATCGCCGCCTATCTGCCTGAATCCTGGCGAGTCCGGTTCATAGATGAGAACGCCCGGGCGGCCACCGACGACGACTTTCGCTGGGCGGACGCGGTGTTCGTCTCAGGCATGCACGTGCAGCGGCCCTTCATCGACGAGATTGTCCGCCGGGCGCACGCCTGCGGCCGCCCGGTGGCACTCGGCGGCCCGTCCGTCTCCAGTGCCCCCGAGCTGTACCCGGACGTCGATTTCGTCCACGTCGGGGAGATCGGAGATGCGACCGATCGGCTCATCGCGCTGCTGGACGGGCTCGGCGGCCGGCCCGCGCACCAGCACATCCTCACGACCGACAAGCGCCTCCCACTGGCCGAGTTCCCGATGCCGGCGTACGAACTCATCTCGCTTCCCGAGTACTTCCTTGCGAGCATCCAATTCTCCAGCGGATGCCCCTATACCTGCGAGTTCTGCGATATCCCTTCGCTCTATGGACGCGTCGCCCGGTTGAAGACGCCCGAGCAGATCATCGCCGAGCTGGATCGGCTGCGGGAGGGCGGCGCCGAGTCGGTCTACTTCGTCGATGACAACTTTATTGCCAACCCGAAAGCTGCGCGACACCTGCTCCCGCACCTGGTCGCCTGGCAGAAACACCATCGCTATCCGCTCCGGATCGCCTGCGAGGCCACGCTCAACATCGCCAAGCATGATCCCCTCCTCGACCTCATGCGCGAGGCCGGTTTCGTCACCGTGTTTTGTGGCATCGAGACCCCGGAGGCCGAGGCGCTCAAGGCGATGTCCAAGTCGCAGAACCTGCGCCTGCCGATTCTTGATGCGGTCGAAACCATCAACCACTACGGGATGGAGGTCGTCTCCGGGATCATCATCGGACTCGACACGGATACGCACGATACAGCCGACCGCGTTCTCGAGTTCATCCATGCCTCGCAGATCCCGATCCTGACGATCAACCTGCTCTATGCGCTGCCGAAAACGCCGCTCTGGACCCGCCTGCAGGGCGCGGGCCGCCTCCGCCCCGAGGTAGGACGGGGCTCCAATGTGGACTTCCTGCTCCCCCACGACACCGTCCTCGGCATGTGGCGGCGCTGCATCGAAACCGCCTACGAACCCAATGCGCTTTACGCTCGGTACGCCCACCAGCAGCGGCACACGTTCCGTCGTCGCCTCCGTTATCCCACGGACCCTCGCCGCCTCGCCCCGCACAGTATCCGGCGAGGGCTTGGCATCTTCGCGCGCATCTTCTGGCGCATCGGCATCCTGGGTGCCTATCGCCACGCCTTTTGGGAGATGGCCTGGCGGACGCTTGGAAGAGGACGTTTTGAGGAGTTTGTCCACAGCGCGGTCGTGAGCCACCACCTCATCGAGTTTGCGCGCGAATGCCTGGTCAACCGGCCGGAGCCCTGCTTCTATGCGCCGTCGAGGGCGGCGGCCACGGATGCTGACGCCGCCGCCTAGCCGACTCGCGCCGCGGTAAGGATGTCCTGTGCGGCTTGAATGCCGGAGAGTGCCGCGCCTTCCATGAAGCCTTGCCACTCGTAGAATGAATTCGCGTGCTCGCCGGCGAAGAACAGATTGCCGGCCGGCGTTCCCTCAAGGCCTGCGATCGTTGTGAACTGCCCGGGCCTGTAGCAGGTATAGCTGCCCTTCGACAACGGGTTCGAAGGCCAATGCTCCAGATGCGCCAGATAGTCCGTACCGATTTTCGTGGCGGCTCCCAGCGCGCCGGGATACACCACGTTCAGATCTCCGAGAAATCGCGCGACTTCGGTCTGGAGGTCATTTTGGTTCAGACGAGCCCCGCGCGCGCCACTCGAATAATCAGTGAGGATGCCGCGGGTTGCCGTGCCGAGGGTCGGGTTCGTCTCCCAGGTGAGCTGATGATTCGGTAGATCGGAATAGGACGTGCCGTTGCTGCCGAGCGTCCTCCAGAGCCGGGTTGAGAACCCGACCATCATTTTGGCGTTCGTCCCGTAGCCCAGTTGCCGGATCGCGTTCAGCTTCTCGGCCGACAGACCAAGGCTCGCATCCAGCTCGACCTCCCGCAAGATCGTGAACGGCAGCGTGAGCACGACGACATCGTGCGTCTTGACGATCGTCCGCGTCCCCTGGCTGAGCGTCAGTTCAATCCGCCCGGCCGCGGTGCGCCGCACGCGCACGAGTTCGCTGCCGTACTCGATTTGTCCGGGGAGTTCTCCCGCCAATCCCTCCACGATGCGATCGTTCCCGTCGATCAGGTGATAGCGTTCGTCGCTGAAGACGCCGAAGGGCCTGAAATGCGCTCTCCGGTCGGCATGGATGAACAGGAGAAAGTTCAGGCAGCTTTGCTCATCCGCCGCGAGCCCGTATTCGGCCTCATAGGCTGCGACGATCGCGGCCTTCGCCACGGGGCCGGCGGGCACCCCTGCTCCATTCTGGCCGTCGAGGTAGGCCAGCAGGCTCGTGCGGTCGAGCTGCACATCCTGCGGCGTATGGGTCTCGGCCGTGACCTCTCGGGAGAGCCGATTGAGGTCGGTCCGCATCACCGCGACAAATTCGCGGAACTCTTCGACGACCACTGCCTCGGCGTATCGTTGGCCTCCAAAATGATAGAAGACCTCGCCCGGCTCCTTCGCGACGTTCTCCTTGGCAAGCCCGAATCGTTGCGCATAGCCGAGCATGGTCTTGTGGAGATTGTCGATCAATTCCCCTCCCCGTTCCGCCACTTGGCCGGGAAGCACATTCCTCAACGACCAGCAGCGACCGCCAGCCCGCGCCGCCGCTTCATAGAGCGAGGCCCGGACGCCGCGCTGTTTCAGAGCATCGGCACAGGCCAAGCCGGCGAGCCCGGCCCCGACAATGCCCACGTCGAGCGAGGAGCCAGACGGGCGCGCCGCCCGAGCGATGCCGGAGGCTCCGGAGAGGAGACCCACGGCCGCCGCCCCCGCGAGCCCGGCACGATGGAGAAATTCGCGCCGGCTGATGATCTGCCGGGCCTGCCTGTTGGACAGATGCGACAGCAGCTCGATGGTGTCCGTATCCGAACGTCCAGGCGGCTTCGAAAGAAGCGCGGCTGTCAGCAGACGGGTGAAGCGGTCGAAAATAGGCGTTCGTGCCATGCGCTGCTCCTGGTGGCGAAAGATCTACAGCCAAGCGGGCACTGTATACTCCGTTTCGGCCAGGCTGGGGAAGACCCAAGATGGGCCGCTTCTGAAAGGCAGTCTGCTGCTAGCGCTCCAAGAGATAATCAAAGGGCGGGGATGGAAACAAGTTGAAGCTGCGGCTCAGTTGGGGCTTGACCAAGCCGAGGTGTCCAAATTGCTGGCCAGCCGGATGGCCGGATTATTCATCGAACGCCTGGTGCACTTCCTTTCGCTGCTCGGCCAAGACGTGGAAGTCACGGTTCGCAAAGCCCCTCGTGGCCGACAGCGTGGGAGAGTGCTGACGAGACATGCTAGGAAGATGAGCAGAGTCGCTGGATAGCGGAGCCAATTCCTCTCAATAGGCCGTTCTCGCTATGGGGTCGTGTCTACGCCCCCTGACAAAGAGTCCTACCGAATCGCTCCCAGAAAACCCAGCAGAAGGAAAAGCAGGAGATTCCTGATGCGGTATCTCATCATGGGTCAGGGTGCGTCATGGCGTGTTGGCACCCGGTTGGCTCCACAAGAACACTGCAATAGACTAACCAGTGTTATGAAACTCAGAAAAGCAAATAGAGTCGATGTCCTACACGCATACGCTGATGAAACAGGAAATACCGGGTTCAATCTATTCGATGCTTCCCAGCCTTCATTTTGGACAGGGACAATAGTCTCAACCTACGATCTTCATGCAGAAGCCAGGACTTTCGTTGATGAATTATGTCGTTTTTCAGGAGTAAAGGAGCTTCATGGAAGCAGTCTAGGGTTGGAAGGGATCGAGCAAATCGCGCCCCGGCTACAAACTTTCCTCGGCAGCCATGAATGCGAATATGTTTTTACAATGTTGGACAAGTGCCACCTCGCTGCTACTAAATTAGCCGACACCCTCCTGGACAGTTACCATAACAAAGGCGTCTCCCATCTCCATTACGTCTCACCCCTGCGAGCCTTCCTGGAATTGAGTCTAATCCCTCTCATAACCTACGGCGATAGAGTAACTTTCTGGAACGCGTACGAAAAGCTCGATCACGGTCAATTCAAAAAGGTACTTGAACGGTTGCAGGCAAGGGTAGTGGAAAAGGTGAGGGACGCTCGAGCCAGAGACCTACTCTCAGATGCACTTTCCTGGGCCATACGATACCCGGATGCGGTGCTAGTAGTCGGAAGAGACGACCTAGATTCGCCTAATCTGGTTACATTTATGTCACTCATTGACGAGCTGAGAGATTTCGCTAATGAGAAAAACGCCTTTCAAATAAAACTGATTCACGACGAGCAGAGCCAGTTCGGAAAGTCCATAGAATGGACCTTTGAAATGATGAAGAACTTACGATGGAAACAAAAACGATCGCTGTTCCTAGAGACCTTCACAAGGGAGAAGAATTCTGCCTATAAAAGCCCCATCGATGTTTCTCCTTCCACAAATTCGCCAGGACTGCAACTTTTGGATTTAGCCCTATGGATTACTAAACGATATGTAGAACGCCGCGTCCCGCCCTCTTGCCCTAATACGGTCTGTCTCGCCCGTGAGATCAGCCAACATGCACGCATCGTTCGTATCACGCTGAAGAGTTACCAGGAAAGAACAAGAAAAGCTTTTGATTCGATCATGAAAGCTGATTTCTCGGCTGAACACGCGCGGCAAGGGGAGATGATAATGCAAAGGAACGAACTGGCACGGCTCAAACGTATGGCCGAGAAGCCCGATTGACCTTTTTCTGGGGCCATTCTCAAACCGAAGGTACGATCTGTAGCCTCAGTCTGCCGATGAAGCGTCAGCAGAGAGGCTCTTGTTCCAGAATGGTTCCCCGGCGGGGAACCATTCATCTGGACCATCAGGCCTCATGGCTGGTTCTGGGCGGAGGATCTGAATAGGAAATACAGCCCGATGCCGGCGCCGACGGCGATGACCATGCCCGAGAGAAATCGGCCCGTGAAGCTGAGCGGGCCGACAAAGACTTCATATAAACGCGGGAGCACGATCGTGGCGAGCAGGGCCAACACCAAGGCCACCATGTGCTTGCGCAGATAAATCGGCTCACCCGGTTTGCGCGAAAATTTCATCGGCCATGGATCTTACTGAACGCTCAAGCATGACTCAAGACAGAAGAGGCCCCAGAGGCAGTACGTCCCTCTCACTTTCGAGCCGGTGCATCGCCCGCATGCCGCGAACGTCCATCAAGAAATACGCCATTCGGCAGGAAGACGGCCGCTACCCCCGTCATCAACAGTGCGCCGGTGAAGGCCGCGGTCATGTCCTTCTGCGCATCCCACTCGTCGCCCTGTGTGCCGAGGTAGGCGGAGCCAAGCTCGGGGCTCACGATCGAGGCCACGACCGCCTCCACCACTTCGAAGAAGCCGCTCTGCGCGAGCACGGCGCTGATCGGGAGATAGTAGGACCAAAAGCCCCGTATGCCCGCAAGCCGCATGAGCAACTCCCTGATGGGCAGGACGAGCAGGAGACCGTATGCAAAGTGGACGATGCGGTCGAAGGGATTGCGGCTCAAGCCAAAGGTGTCTTGCAGCCAAAACCCCGCCGGCACCTTGGCGTAGGTATAGTGCGCCCCGATCGCATGCAGCACCATGAACAGAGCGATCAGCACATAGGAGAAAGTGGAAAACTGGAAACGCCGGTAGGTCAGGACGAGAATCGCGACGAGCGTCACTGCCAGGAGATTTTCGAGGAGCCAATCCTGCCGGTCGATCGGCGCGATCGCCAGCCAACCCCATAACAACAGGTAGGCGGCAAGCAAGAGGCGCGGCAGAGTCCGTTCGGCCGGCTCGTGCCCGCTGGCTAGGACGCGAGCCATTCGATCAGGATGAACGCTGGGCGATGGCACTGTTTGCCTCGGTCTCATCGCTCGGATCGAGCAGAGGCAAGATGCCTCCTTTGGCTGAGGCATCGGCCCGCAGACGGCGGACGATGCGAACCGCCAGCAACAGCGCCATGCAGAGGAGCGATCCGTAGAAGGCCGCGGCCATATCTCTTTGCGCGTCCCACATGTCCCCCTGGGAACCCAGATAGGTGATGCCGAGCTCGGGATGCACGGCCCGGGCGACCCAGGACTCGATGATCTCCCACAATCCGCTCAACCCGAGCACCGTGGTCACCGGCAGATAATACAGGACCCAGCCGCGCGCATGGCCGAGCAGGCGAAACGCCTCTTCCATCGGATAGGCCAGGAGGAACCCGAAACTAAAATGAACGACGCGGTCGAAATGGTTGCGCCCGAGGTGCAGCGCCTGTTCCAACCAGGCGCCGACCGGCGTCTGAGCATAGGTGTAATGGACGCCGATCGAGTGCAAGGTCAGAAACCCGGTGATCAGCACATAGGACAGGGGTGACAGCGGCAGGTAGCGATAGGCCGCGATCAGACCCAGCACGAAGACGGCCGGGAGAATGCTGGCCAGGGCCCAAAATTCCCGGTCCACCGGTGAGTAGGCCATCCAGGCCGACAGCAGCACGTACCAGGCCACCAGGCCGATGAGCAGTTTGTTGCGGGCGATCACAGAGCCTCCTCGTACAGTCATCGCATGGGCCTCGGAGGCCCAAGATGCGGCGACATCGTGCCGCAGCCTAGATCTCCGGAGGCTGCATACACTGTACCGGGAGGCTGCCATGGCCGCAAGGGAGCGGCCCGACTCCGCTATTTTTCGTCGATGGTCGGACCGAGGCCCAATCGGGCCCGCAGCACATCGTGGCGCGTGATCGACCGCACCACCTTGCCGTCCTGGACGACCGGGAGCAATTGGAAGCCCATTTCGAACAGACGCGACACACTGGCCAGCGGCGTATTCTCTTCCACGCCGACGAAGGCCGTGTTCATAATGTCGCGGGCCTTCGCCCGGTTCAAATCGACGCCGGCTTCCAAGGCCCGGATCACGTCGCCCTCGCTGATGAACCCGAGAAACTCATAATCCTCCCCCACGACCGGCAGGCCTCGCGACCCATCGCTCACCATCGCGATGGCGATATCCATCGCATTGTCGTCCGGCTTGGCCTGGACGGTGTTGGTCGCCGAGATGTCCGCCACGACATGATAGCCGCCCGCCGGCGTGCCGGGCACGTTACCGAGTACCTTCATCATCGCCTCCTTCGCATAAGGTTATATTCCATCACTGAATACGCGGCCGTGCACGGCAGCGACACTGGGCAGACCCCTTGCGTTCTCTTCAGGAGGCACCATTGCGTGCCCGGATTCAGAAGCTCATCATGATTGCGGCTCTTGGAACCATGACCCCACCAGGAAAGGAGGGGCGCCATGTGGCAAGACATTCGATACGCTGGCTGGGTGGCGGCCTTATGCACGGCACTGGGTCTGGCGCTTACGGGTTCCGGCATCACGGGAGAGCCTCGGTTTGGGACGCCGAAGGGTGATGAAGGCACGAGGATCTTCAAAGCCACGGAGCACCCGTTCTACAGCGGGGCCTTTCGACTCACGGGCAACCGCGCCACGCTGGTCGGCAACATGCAGGACCAGTCGCCCTGGGATCATCTGGATTATGCCGGCAAGCGTCTGACTCCGGTGCAGGGCACGATCGAGATTAAGGTGAACGAAGTTACGAACAGCGGCCTGGTGGTCGCGGAGTTTGCCGAGGGCGCTGATCAGTACCGGATCGTCTTCGACCGCTTCGCTGCCAAGGCGCCGTTCCAAGATGGAGGCATTGCGACCAGACTGTACGAGCATGGCGATTCGAACAACGGCGATCCCCTGTATCCGAAAACCTGGCTGTACCTCGCCGGATGGGGCACCGCGACCATGCACAAGAACGACCAGGTCCTCTACAAGGACTACGACGCGCATTTCATGGTGATGGAACGGTCCCGCGATCCCCAGACCCATGCAGTCCACTACCCGGTCACGCGCACCCTCCCCGGTGGTGAGACCGATCCGGCCGGGATGGAAATCGACCTCTGGGTGCGGTCGAAAGAACAGAACCCGCAGAATTTTCCTCCCTTTGACACCTTCGTCCACATCTACTGGGAGGAGGTGACGTGGCGATGAACACAGGCAGGATGCCTCCTATCGGTTCCACGCGATGGCTCTGGCTCATTCAGATCGGCGGCCTCTCGTTGGCGATGTTCGTCCTCTACAGCGTGTCGTCAGGGACACCGGCCTCGCAATCCTGGGGTTTTGATACTGATCCGTCCAACGCGCCCCCTCGCAACTTCGAGGTCGGCACCCTGTTCGATGGGCGGACCGCAGGGGAATGGCAGGTGCTGGCCACGGACAAGGCCAAGAGTCCTCCGCACGTGCTTGGCCAGTTGCAAGGGAAAGGCGCGGAACATGCGTATAAGGTCGTCCTCGTTGCAGGAACCGAGGCCGCAGATCTCGACCTGTCCGTTTCCTTTTTGGCTCTGGAAGGAAAGGCGGATATGGGCGGCGGGCTCATCTGGCGGGCGGCCGATGATCGACACTACTATTTGACTCGCGCGAACCCGCTTGAACAGAACATCCGCATCTATCGGGTCGTCAAGGGAGTCCGACAGATGTTGAAGAACGTTGACCGGATCATTGACGTGAAGCAGTGGCATACCTTGCGGGTGGTCAGCCAAGGCTGCCGCATTCAAGTGTTCTACGACGAAGCCCCAGTCTTTGACCTCTGCGATCGAACCTTTGCGTCGGGGCGGATCGGGCTCTGGACGAAATCCGACGCCGTGACCTACTTCGACGACCTGCGCCTGGAGGTCTTGAAATGACCGTGACAATCTACAAGGGCGCCTGATCTCGTGATTTTCGACCTAAGACGTTGCCGCAGCGTGACGCCCAGCTTGACAACCCCGGTAGAAGCTACGGACAATCCCATCCTCACCATGATTGACCTTCCCCATAGGAGGACTGCGGATGAAGCCAACCCCTTCTTCGATTTTTGATCTGAGCCCATCCGAGAAACTCCAACTCGTGGAAGACCTATGGGATGACCTTGCCTCAACTCCCGAGGCAGTCCCGGTTTATGACTGGCAGAAAGAAGAGCTGGCTCGGCGAAAGGCGAACCTCATGAAACACCCGGCTTCCGGGCTCACATGGGAAGAAGTCAAACGGAAGGTTCGAAGCCTCGGTGCCCGCTGAGTTGATCGTTGCGCCGGAGGCGGTGCAGGACTTGGCAGAAGCCTACGCTTGGTACGAGGACCGACGGCCTGGTCTGGGAGAGGAATTTCTAAGCTCCCTCGATGCCTGTATTGAAGCAATACGCCGCACGCCCAAGATACATGCGCTTGTTCACAAGAAGTATCGTCGCGCATTGGTACGCCGCTTTCCCTACGTGGTCTTCTACGAACATATTTCCTCAGATGAGGGTCAGGTCTTGCAATAATGCATCGAGCCGAAGCGGATGTGCTGAATGACGCGAGAAACGCAGGGGGCAGCCGCACGTAAGGCAATGAGGCGATTCGCAGGGGCCGATTTGGAACAGGGTACAGTTTGCCCGAGATCGGTCCCGCCGTAAGCTTGCACTATTTAACGATCAGTCGGGTCGTGAGTCCGCTGGCAGTCGGCAATGCACATAGCAAGACCTGACCCTCAATATGGTATGGTGCATATTCGCCGCAACTCCCTACGAGCGCAGAGCGTAATAGCGCAAAGTCTGGGAACGAAAAGATCCCGAACCCCACACCACCTGAGCTCCCGGCGGGAGTCTCGGTTCCTCCCGAAGCACTCGAGTTGCTGCAGCAGGCCATGTTGGCAGAACGCGCTAGGGCCTATTTCTGGGAATACCGCTACTTGAACTACTTCCTAGTCTTGGGGACCCAACGCGTCCTCGATTGGCTGGCTTCGTTGCCAGCTCCAACGACGGTCGGCGCCTTTGACACATTCTGGCAACCGCTTATTCCTTCGGCGGAGCAAAGGCGCACGATTCTCTCAGTGCTCGAAAGTCACAACCTAATCTTCTTTCGGGGCGAACTAATTGAGGTATCGCCAAAGGGTCGCGAGTACATTCAATGGCGGGGACCGCTTCCAAATCTTCCCCCACCGCAAGCGCCATGAACAAACGGCAGATAACCCGTAGCTGGTGTGGACCGGCCGGAAGCGTCGCATGTCATCAACGGCCGTCGGAAATGGCCGGCCGCACAGCACGACGTTAGGCACCATCCAATGCAGACAGACATGCCCATCATGCTAAGACCAAAGCCCACCAAATGGCTTGGGGTCGCGCTCTGCTCACTTGCATTTGTTTTGATCGGGATTTGGATGGTCCGATCCGGAGAAATCATGGGCTGGATGGGCATTGTGTTCTTCGGGCTTTGCTTGTCTGTTTCGCTGATTTGCATGCTTCCAAAGGCTTCATATCTTCTCCTGACCCCCGATGGATTCACGATGTGCTCACTATTTCGCTCACACACAATTCGTTGGGAGGATGTAACGGGTTTTGGTGTTGGCAAGGTCTTCACCAACAAAATGGTGATGTTCAACTTTGTTGATTCCTACCAGCGGTCTCCAAGGTTGAGATCATTCAATACCGAGCTAGTGGGGTTCGAAGCTGCAATTCCGGACTCCTATGGGCTCAAGCATGAGGATCTCGCTGATTTACTTAACAGGTATAAGGCCTCATCACACGGAACCCAAGAACCGCCGCAGCTCATGCCGGAGAGTTTGTTTATCGTCGAGGTCTCTGATACGGGCGTTTCGTGCTCGCGGCCTGACCAAAGGGTCGAGCGTGTCACGTGGGATGACTTGCAGTGTGTCGAGGTCGTCAACACTGATGAAGGTCCCTTTTTGCCGGATGTCTTTTGGGTTCTCCACGGCTCGGATGGTGGCTGTGTCATCCCGCAAGGAGCCACCGGGGAAAAGCAACTGCTAGAAAGACTGCAGAAGTTGCCGGGTTTCGACAATGAAGCAGTCATCAAGGCAATGAGTGTGACGACGAATAAACGATCGCTCTGTTGGCGAAGGCCGACCGCCAGCGTCTAACGAGTGCGTGCAGCGGAGCGGTCGCCAGGTTGTTGGTTGCTCGTTGCTTTTGTTCTCTTACAACACTGCTTGGTTGTTCCGGGCGTGTTGGCCCTTCGGTGGCGACCGCCCGCTGACGCACAGCGTTTGGGTTCATGCGGAAAATCAAATGGGGTATCTGAGCTTCCCCCCATTGTTTGGACAGGTTTTCATCTGAATTAAGCTAATGGATCTTTCCCTCCTTCCCTCCTTTCTTTTAGAGTTCTTCTGACTCCTGTTTCCCCAGAGGCGCGGGCCACAAACCGTCAATGCGTGGTTTGGGTGCAGGGGCATTTCAACACTTCGCTCCAGGATCGGTTATACGGGGCGATCGCCTGTCGGTCCATACCGGAGTAGCCCCCTCGACTCAGCCAAAATGCACCTCGGCCGGGGTCCGTCGGCCCAAGCTCTGGTGCCGTCGTTCGGTGTTGTAGAACAGAAAATACCGCTGCAACCCGGCCCAGGCCTCGGCTCCGTCGGCGTAGTCCCGCAGGTAGATCTCCTCGTACTTCACGTGTCAGCGGTCATCCAATAATCCCCAGGTGTGGTCATTGAATTTTCCCCACCCTCCTAACTGAAGGAGGAGGGAGATGGGACTTGACGAGACGGGAGCGTCGGCGATCATGCGTGCCCAGGGGGAC
>WBZO01001073.1_pt1 | contig 47372 bp, 40 predicted proteins | sample 5204261 | NCBI WGS metagenome assembly WBZO01 (sample SAMN12412400, study PRJNA552823) | activated sludge metagenome | isolation source: activated sludge from anammox sidestream of wastewater treatment plant... | place: USA: North Carolina | collected 2017-09
CGGCACTGGAGGAGCCATAAAAAGGGACACCAGCAAAAAGAAAAGCACAGTCCGGGGCGATGACGACTTTGGCGGTGGTTTTTGACCATGCCTGGCAGCAGCAGGATAGCCGTTTAGGAATGTGCCGGAAATAAGTTGGGTATTTCGGCCAGTGTATTTTGGGGGCTGGCAAGGCAGTGAAATAGGCGCATAGCCTTAGCTACGTAACTATTTCACTAACACAGCCAGCGCCCAATAGACGCCGCCCAAATGCGTAAGTTATTTCCGTCACGTTCCTTAGAGCATATTGGGGTTTTGGTGCTCGAGCCGAGCTACTTTTTAAGTAGCGTAGCATCACTACGGAGCTGAAAAAAGGTAAAAAGCAGGCGAAAAAGGCCCGTTTTTAGTCAAGTAGCCCCATCCCCAACATGCTCTTAGAAAGGGGTGTCTCTTGGAAAAACTTCGACCTCTCCCAAAAGACGCCCCTGTTCTACAAGAGGGGGAAGCCTCCTGCCCTTCGCCCCTTTCTAAGTAGTTACGCAGCAAGTTAAATTTAAGCGATGAGCAAACATCTATTCTTACTGTTGATCTTCGGCACTTTTGTCCTGACCCAATGCGTGCCACCAACCGAAAATGAGCCGGCCGAGGTGTACGTGGATTTTACTAATCCAGCATACCAGGCACTTTACGATCTGCAGGACAGAGGCATGACGGACAGCCTGATCAGCTATTTCAAATTCAAGGACCCGACCTTCCGCTACCTGTCAGCACTGGCGTTCGCATCCATTAAAGACACCACAGCGATAGGCAGCCTTGCCGGCCTGCTGGACGACCCGGTGGACGAGGTGCGCATTGCAGCCGCCTATGCCCTGGGGCAAATTGGCCATCCCAAAGCAGAGCAACCTCTGCTGGATGCTTTTGACCGATACGACACGATTGGTGTTTCAAAATATTTTAACGCTGCTGTGCTGGAGGCTATCGGCAAATGTGCCTCACCGACATTGCTGGCAGCACTTGCCTCCGTAAGCACCTACCATCTGACCGACACCCTCTTGATGGAGGGCCAGGCCTGGGGTATTTATCGCTATGCACTTCGGGAAATTGTGTCGCCTGAAGGAACTGCCAAAATGCTGGAATACGCGACGAACCCAAGGATTGCTCCAAAGGTGCGCTTAATCGCTGCCAATTACCTCTCCAGAGCAAAAAACATTGAACTCGTTAAAGGAGACAGCCTCATTGCACCAGCTATCGCCCGGGAAGAAGATCCCAACATTCGCATGGCATTGGCAATTGCCCTGGGGAAAACCAAATCCGAACAGGCTGCAAATGTCCTGCTTTACCTGTTCAACATTGAACGGGACTACCGGGTGAAGTGCAATATCCTGAGGGCATTCGGCAATTTCAGCTATGACAAGGTAAAAGCCGGCGTCTTACAGGCGCTTCAGGATCCCTCCCACGCAGTAGCCGTGGTAGCCGCCCAGTATTTTTTAGATCACGGTATTTCAGAAGATGCCTCCACCTATTGGCAACTTGCCAAAGAACCTGGCCGCTCCTGGGAAGTCGCCCTTACGCTATTCGCTGCCGCATCCAGGCACTTGCCTTACGGCTTCGAAGAGTCCAGGAAATACCTCAACTGGGAGCTGAAGCGCCGTTTTGAGAATGCAGGATCCGCCTACGAAAAAGCAGCCACACTTAAAGCTTTAGGTGAATACGGCTGGAACTACCGCTACATCCGCGACGTCGGCTACCCTTCCGACATGGCACCTGTCCGCACGGCAAGCGTGGAAGCTCTGGCACAGATCGCAAGGCTTCCAAACTTCAACTCATTTTTCGGCGGTGGAGTAACGGCCAGACGGGATCTAAGTGATTGCTTCCGGGACGCTATTGAAAACGGCGACGTGGGGATGATGGCCGAGGCAGCCAAGGTGCTGCGCGACCCCAAGCTAAATTTCAAGGCTACGTTTGACAGCCTTTCCATTCTGGAAAATGCCTTGAAAAATCTGCGCCTGCCACAGGAAATCGAAACCTATAATGAAGTCCTGAGAACACTGGATTTCCTCAAAGGAATTCAGGTCAGCGACCAGGTCAAACCTAAGTTTACCCATAAAATTGACTGGAAAATCATCACTGATCTGAAACCCAATACCAAAGTCGTCTTACAAACAAAAAGAGGAGAGATTACCTTGGAAATGCTTCCTGAATACGCTCCGGCCACCGTCGCCAATTTCATTGAACTGGTGCGGGATAAGTATTACAACGGCAAGGACTTCCACAGAGTCGTACCCAATTTTGTAGTGCAGGCTGGCTGTACCAGGGGCGACGGGTATGGTGGGCCAAGCTATGCCATCCGATCAGAACTTCCCTATCTGCATTATGACCGGGAGGGCTACGTCGGCATGGCCTCCGCAGGTAACCACACAGAATCTTCACAGTTTTTTATTACACATTGTCCCACGCCGCACCTTGATGGCAATTACACTATTTTTGCAAAAGTGACAAGCGGGATGGATGTCGTTCACAAAATCCAAATCGGAGATGTTATCGAAGCAGCTACAGTTGTGGAGCAAAAATGACGGCAAAACATCCGATAACCAACCTCCCTGCGCTCGCTTTGACACTGTTGCCAAAACCAAAGGCAAACACATAGGGAAAATTCTGAAACTAAAACTCAACCATAACTCAACCGGATTTTATGAAAAACACACCACTAACTGAGAAACACATTGCTCTGGGAGCCAAAATGGCTGAATTTGCAGGCTACAACATGCCTATTTCCTACTCCGGCATACGGGAAGAGCACGAAACCGTGCGCAAAGCCACCGGAGTATTTGACGTTTCACACATGGGTGAATTTATCATCCGGGGAAAAGAAGCGCTGGATCTAATCCAGAAAGTGACCTCCAACGATGCATCCAGACTGGAACCCGGCCAAATCCAGTATTCTTGCCTGCTCAATCACGACGGAGGCATCGTGGACGACCTGCTCGTTTATCGGCTCCCCCAAGACAAGGATACCGGAGAGGGACGAGATTTTATGCTGGTAGTCAATGCTTCCAACATCGAAAAAGATTGGAACTGGATTAGGCAGCACAACTCCTTTGATGCACAGATGACTAATATCTCGGATGAAACAGGCTTGCTGGCCATCCAGGGGCCTAAAACCTCCGCAGCTCTCCAGGCCCTAACAGACATTGACCTGGACAGCATGAAGTACTACACTTTTGCCAAAGGCAAGTTTGCCGGCATTGAAAATGCACTGGTATCTGCTACGGGCTACACTGGTTCCGGGGGGTTTGAAGTGTACGTGCGCAACGAAGACCTGGAAAAACTCTGGAATGCCGTCTTCGAAGCGGGTAAAGACTTCGGCATAAAACCGGTCGGCCTGGGGGCAAGAGATACACTTCGCCTGGAAATGGGGTTTGTGCTGTATGGAAACGACATTGACGACACGACCTCCCCTTTAGAAGCAGGCCTTGGCTGGATCACCAAATTGAACAAAGGTGACTTCAACTCCTGTGAAATCTTTAAAAAGCAAAAAGCTGAGGGCATCACCCGCAAGCTCACCGCTTTTGAAATACTCGACCGCAGGGTTCCTCGCCACGATTATCCCATTGAGGACATGGAAGGCAATGTGATTGGCAAGGTCACTTCAGGCACGCAATCTCCTTCGCTCGACAAACCACTTGGGATGGGCTACGTAACGATGCCTTTTACAAAGGAAGGCACTGAAATTCAGATAGTCGCAGGCAGCAAGCGCCTGGCAGCCAAGGTCGTTAAACTGCCCTTCTACAAAGGCTGAGTTTTTCATTAATAAAATCGTAACTGTTTAGCAGGGGACATTTTTTGGGGAACAGTTTTCAATTTTTCCCCAAAGACGCCCCTCTCTCTGAAGAATTTTATTCGCCCTCTATAGTGCTGATTTGACTTAGAAGCTGTTTGGATTGGGCTGCCCGAGAGGAAAAGGCGATTTTTTAGCCCGGTGAGCTAAATCCAAACAGCTTCTTATAGAGCAACTGAGGCAGGAGGAAAGCAGGCTTCACCTTTTCCCTCCTGCCTGGCAAAGAGGAAGGCGGGATGGTTACGCTCTTTCGGGAAGCCATAAGCTCAAGGCTTCATCTTCCTTTTTGCGCATCAACAACTCTTCTTCTTTTGTTTTATCACCGTAGCCGCAGAGGTGAAACAGGCCGTGTACCATCACACGGAGCAGCTCCTGGCCAAAAGACACGCTGAACTCCAAGGCGTTTTCCTGCACCCGGTCAATGCTAATAAAAATATCTCCTTCAATCTCAGGCGGGTCTGCATAAGGGAAAGTGATGACGTCGGTAAGTGTATCGTGATGGAGGTACTCCAGGTTGAGGCGATGGAGATAATCGTCGGAGCAGAAAATAAAATTGAGCAAGCGAAGCACTCTGCTCTCTTGCTCAATTATTTTGCGCAACCAGATGGTGACTTTTCCTTCATCCTGCAGCTTAAACGTTGTTTCTTCAGAAGAGAAACTAATCGCTTTGTTGCCTTGGGGAAGAGGCGGAAAGGGTTGCGGCATCATTTGAAGTTGGAATGTCGAGCTGTTTCAGGATAATTATAACTTAAAGCGCATTTCAACAGTGCTTCCGTTATTGATAAATCTGATGTTGTCAGAGAGTTGCTTCATCAGGAAAACACCACGTCCGCCGCACCTGTAGAGATTTTCAGGTGCCGTTGGATCGGGAAGGCTCTTATAATCAAATCCTTTACCTTCGTCAGAAACTCTGAGTGCAATACAGTTTTTTTCTTTTCGGGATCTGACCTGAACGGTTTTAGCTTCTTGTTCACAATTGCCATGAACGATAGCATTCGTAACGGCTTCAGTCAGGCTGATAAGAATATTGCATTGTTTGTCTGGGTCAAGGTTGTATCTATCAACCAATTTTTCAACGAAAGGCTCTACTTCTGAAACACTTTCGGGATGTGAGTTGAGTTTTAACATACTTTATCCTCTTTTGAAATACAAGTAGTTTCCTCATCGTAGCATTTTACGATATACGGAAAGGTGCTAAATCATTTCGTTTAGGATAGTTCGAGGGATAAAGCTCTAAATGCGGGGTGAGGTTCTTTGGAAAGAAGTTTTTCGATGGGATGTTTTTTACGCAAACGAAGTACAAAGGTAAATCTAAATGAAACGCATGTCAAGGCTTTTCAGTTATTATGTGAAAAAAACGTTAATCTTTTTAATTTTCAGGGGCTGTCTGCCCATGTTTTACTTTCTGCTGTTCTTCTTCCACAGCCAGGCGGCTCCGGCAATCCCAATGATCATGAGGAAGACTGAGATGATTTCTGCCTGGGTGGGGTGAAAAGGAAGCCACTGGTACTCGACGTTTACCCTAATTTTCTCAATCAGGAACCGCTGGATGCCGTTGAGAAAGAGGTAAATAAAAAACAACATACCGGGAATCTTCCATCTTTTGCGCATCGCCCAAAGGAATCCGCCGATCAGGAAAGAGGCGATTGTTTCGTACAATGGCGTGGGGTAAACAGCCTGCTCAAGCCGGTTGCAATAAAGCCAGTGGCATCCTTCTATCGGGATGCCTTCCCTGTTGACGTTCATTGGGTAATCGAAAGACCAAAGCCAGTCGGGCAGGAACCACCAGTCGGGTTGTGCGCCTGCGACGATTCCCCAGTCACCGTCTCCCGCCAGTTGGCAGCCGATGCGGCCTACACCATAAGCAATGACAAAAGCCGGTGCCAGGGCGTCCAGCGTATGAAAGATCGGAATCTTATGCTTTTTCAGATACCAGATAACGCCCAGAAACCCGCAGATTAGCCCGCCGTAGATTGCCAGGCCGCTGCCGGAAAAAAAAGTTCCAACGGGGTCGGCCAGGAAGCCTGAAGGCTCTTCCAAGATGGCAAAAATCTTTGCCCCGATAATGCCGGTGACTGCTGCGATAATCGTCAGGTCGCCGATGCGATCATGCGGATACTTCTGCACGGTTTGCTCTCTGGGCTTGGGCAAGGCGCTCTTTTTCTTCTCCCACCAGCGAAGGCCTGCAAAGACGGCAGCCAGTGCGATTCCTGCCAGCCAGTGGCCTTTCGCAGAAAGCAGTACCTCCGCTGCATCCTGCTGAAACTCCTCGAAGTGTTGTGCAATATACCCCCCCTTAAACCCGAGTAGAAAACCAAAGATGCCATTTGAAATAAGCTCCCAGGCAGTAGCAGGCTGTCCGATGATTTCCTTGGTTTTCACTGGCTGGTAGATACCCTCCTTTGCTTTCCGCTTTAGCTCAATATAGAAAAACCAGGCTGCTGACAGGATGGCCAGAACGAGCATCATGCCAAAAGTTTTGAAGATAGAAGTCCAGTTATCGGGTTGCGTTCCGAACAGGTCGTGGAAGAGGTAGGAGAGATCGGGATACATAGTTTACAATTGCCGGCACCACATTTTATGCTCGTTCACAAGTGGAACAAAAAATTTGAAGCCTTTTTTCTCGATAGGATGCTGCAAAGATAAAAAAGGATTCTTCACTGGCTGCCGCGTCGTGTTCAGGAACGTGCAGGGAATAAGTTGGATGTTTCGGCGAGGGTATAGGGGGCCGGCATGGCAGCGAACCAAGAGCACAGCCTGGGCTGTGTGGTAATTTCACGAACACAACCAGCGCCCAAAAGACGCTGTTCTAATGCACAAGTCTTTGTCGGCTCGTTTCTTAGAGCTTGTTTGCGTTTTGGTGCTTGAGCAGAGATGCTGTTGGGATGGAGTTAAGGAACGTGTCGGAAATAACTTACGCATTTGGGCGGCGTCTTTTGGGCGCTGGCTGTGTTAGTGAAATAGTTACGTAGCTAAGGCTATGCGCCTATTTCACTGCCTTGCCAGCCCCCAAAACACACTCGCCGAAATACCCAACTTATTTCCGGCACGTTCCTTATCGGGCTAAAAAGCTGTCTTTTTATCTCCGGCAGCCCAACCCCAACAGCATCTAAAAACGAGCAATTTTTCGTCAATTTTTCTCCTTTTTTCCGTTGCATAGCAGCGCTACGGAACTGAAAAAAGGTGAAAACAGGACGAAAAAGGGCCGTTTTTGACCAAGTAACCCAATCGCAAACAAGCTCTTATTCCTGTATCGCCTGCATCAGGTCTGCAAAAGACCCGGCTTTGGAATAAAGATGATCGTTATAGCTGGTTGCCCTGAATTTCAACTGATGGGGAGCGTCGTTGCGCAGGGATAATTCAATGGTGATGTTGCCGAAACGCTGGTCGAATTTGGCATCTTCAGTCCGGAAAGAGCGCGGTTTGAGGTGGTGCCTCTCTACTTTTTCGACTCCTGATTTCTGCACCCAGGTTCGAGCATCGGAAATCTGCACTTTGTAATTCAACATCTGCACTCTTTCCTTCAACAGGTCAAAGAAGTGAACGGCATCCTGTTGGGGGATTGCAGTTTTGTTTAAGTAGATCACAAAGCCTTTCGAGGATGGTGTATTCAAAAAATCAATGGCCTCGTCAATATCATCGGGCAACGCCAACCACAATCCGTACTGAGTCTCTACCCATGTGAATAACTTCCGACATGCAGGGGAGTACCTCCAGGCTTCGTGGGCAGATTTAAAATCATCCGAGCGCTCAATCAACTCGTGGATATAGGGATTGAATGCCGAGCTTTCCTCCGCCTTTTGAAAAAGACTTTTAAAGTAATCCCAGAAATCCTTCATGTTGAAAAGGCAGTTTTTTTCTCCAAAGGGAGATCGCAGTTCATATGGCCAGGCCTTTTAGAGGAAAATGATGAGGCAATCAGTCGGCCTCTCCTCCGGCTGCTTCCGCGGCAAGGGAGGCAGCATTGAGGATTTCGATTTCCTTGTCAATGAAATAAAGGCTTTGCGGGCCGTCCCCGATAATTTTGATCCGGTCTAATACAGTGCGCATCAACGCTTCCTCTTCTCGCTGTTCATTGACATACCACTGGAGGAAGATTTTGGTGGCGTAGTCGTTTTCTTTGTCCGCCATGCTAACCAGCCTGTTTATACTTTGAGTGACCTTTTGCTCTTGCGCATACACTTCTCTGAATACCTGCTGGATGGATTCGAAATGACGGGGAGGCTCCTCAATGCCAGGTGTTTCAGCAAAGCCATTGACATCGGATAAGTAGGCGAAGAGCCTCATCATGTGCATGCGCTCCTCGTTCGATTGCCGGTGCAGGAATTTTGAACAGCCTTTCAAGCCCTGGTAATCACACCAGGTAGCCATTGAAAGATAGAGAAAAGAAGCGTAGCCCTCGGAAACAATTTGCTGGTTCAGGGCTTCTTCCATTTTTTTTGAAATCATCATTTTGTCAAAGTTTAAATGGTGTGCAAATCTCTCGAAATTAGAGCATGTTGGGGTTTGGGTGCTTGAGCCAAGATGCTCTTAATCAAATTAAACGCTTTTGGAACTTGTGCAGGCATCTTTTAACCATATTTTGTCCGTTTAGTTTTCGGAATGACCTTAAAAAAAATGGTGTAAAGAAAGGTAAAAAGCCGCACCGGGGCCTTTGCCGAGAGCAGTTGCCAGGCTTCTGTTTCTGAGCCGACCTGCTGAAAAACCAGCGGGGAGCGAAGGAGACATCTGCACAGGCTAAAGAAGATTTATTGAAAAATCAGATTAGGAACACCGAATATATTGTCTAATTTTGCCGAAGTACTTCTATTTTTTATAGAAGCATGACTATCATTTGGCAACGAACAATATGGGAAAAGTCATCTCGCTATTAAACCACAAAGGAGGAGTTGGAAAGACAACCAGCGCAATTAATATTGGTGCAGGGTTAGTAGAAATGGGTAAAAAGGTATTGCTCATTGATTTGGACCCACAAGCCAACCTCTCCGTTTCGCTGGGCATTCCACGCCAACCAACTACGATTTACGAAGCGCTCCGGGGGGAATCAGAACTAGAGCCTTACGGCGTAAGAGAAGGACTGGACGTGGTCATGTCCACATTGGACCTTTCGGGTGCCGAAATGGAGTTGATCAATGAGGCAGGCAGGGAGTACATTCTGCGGGAGCTTTTTGAACCCGTAAAAGAGGAATACGATTTCATCATTGTGGATTGCCCTCCCTCCCTGGGTCTACTCACGCTAAATGCACTGGCCGCCAGCGATTACGTTTACATTCCCCTGCAAACACAGTTCCTGGCGCTACAGGGATTGGCTAAAATCAAACAGGTAATTGACAAGGTAAAATTCCGGTTGAATAAAAATCTTGAAATTGGAGGCGTAATTGCTACCATGTACGACAGCCGCAAGATCCTGAACCGGGACGTCGTTGAAACGATTAAAAAGTACTTCGGCGAAAAGGTTTTCGACACGCTGATACGCGACAACGTTTCTCTGGCTGAAGCACCTGCACAGCGCAAAGACATCTTCAGCTATAGCCCCAACAGCATCGGCGCCCAGGATTACATGAGCCTGTGCAAAGAAATCCTGACCCGGATTGAAGTGCCTGTCTGACTTTTTCGGGAGATCTTTTGTTCAAATAACTGCTAACTAAACGTACATTGAGTAAGAAAAAATTCACGGATGGATTAGAAAGCCTCTTCCACTCTCAGCACCAGGAGAAGGGAAGCGGCACAACCTTTCTGGAAGGTACTGACCCCGGCGCCGAGACAGAGACAAGGACTTCCGTGAAAAAATCTTCTCCCCGCAAAAATTTTACTACCGACCTCGATTCGCTGCTCGAAGAAGCTTTGCAGGAATCATTCGAAGAACAGATGCACCAAAGAGAAAACGACTCTCTGGCTTCTAAAACACAGGTTTTTCATCAACAAACCCATCGGCGCAGGCCCGGAAGTGGCCTGGACATGCTCATCAGAAGAACCGTTGAAAGGGGGGCAATTGAAGAAGACCAGGCTACAGGTACCAAACGGCTGACAGTCACATTCGACAAAGAAAAGCTCAAGAAACTCAAAACCATCGCCCGGTTAGAAAAAGCCTACCTCAAAGATATCCTCGGAAAAATTGTCGCAGAATACATCCAGGAGTACGAGCAGCAGAAAGGTGACGTTGACGCAGATTGATCTACTGGCCCAACCAACCGGCAACGACAGAATCTGCTTTTTCCAGGGCGACACTGAGTAAGTCATTTACTATCACCACATCAAAAAGTTTTTCAAAAGTAAGCTCGTAGGTAGCCCGGTCAATGCGTTTTTTCAGGCTTTCAGTACTCTCTGATTTTCTGTTCATCAAGCGCTTGAAAAGTACGTCGGAGGATGGAGGCTTGATGAAAATGGTTAGCGTTTCCTCGGGATAGGCGCTTTTGACATTCAAAGCTCCTTTAACATCAATATCAAAAATGACGTGCTTCCCTTGTGCCCAGAGGCGTTCTACTTCGCTTTTTAAAGTTCCGTAAAACTGGCCTTCATACACCTCCTCCCATTCGAGAAAAGCCTTTTGCTGCACCAGCACTCTAAACTCATCTGCTGTTTTAAAATAATAATCCCTCCCCTCTTTTTCATTCCGTCTCATTTTCCGGGTAGTAGCTGAAACTGAAAAGGCTAGGTTTTCAAAAGTGTCAAGCAAATGATGGACAATGGTGGTCTTCCCTGCTCCTGAGGGAGCTGTTACTACAATCAGTTTTCCCATAACTCAGACTGAATTGGCGACTTGTTCTTTGATTTTTTCCAGGTCATCCTTCATACGAACTACAAGTCGTTGAATGTCAGCTGAGTATGCTTTGGCACCCAGCGTGTTGATTTCCCGACCCATTTCCTGACTGATAAAGCTGAGCGTCCTGCCTTTGGAAGTGAGTTTCGTGTCAAGTAGTTGCTCGTTGAAATAATTGCAATGCTGCTCCAGTCTGACTTTTTCCTCGGTAATGTCAATTTTTTCCAGGTAAAAAATGACCTCTTGCTCGAAGCGGTTTTCGTCAATGTTGTCCTTGTTCATAAACTCTTCGAGGTTCTGGCGAAGCCGGTTGCGGAGCAGGTCTATGCGCTCAGTTTCAAAAGGGGCCACCTTTTTTAGCAGAGACTGTATGTTACTGACCCGCAATCTCAGGTCTTCTTCCATAGCTCTCCCTTCAGCTTTGCGGAAATCATCGAAGTTTTTCAGAGCGCTCTCCAGGGTATCTTCAACGGCCAGCCACTCTTCTTCATCAATCTCCGCATCTTCCGTAATAACCACATTCGGAATTTTGAGAATAGCCTGTAGCAACCCCTCTTTGGAGGCTTTCAGCTCGTCAGCCACTGCTGATAATTCAACAAAGTATCTTTTGAAAAGGGGAATGTTCAGGCCAACCTCACTGTCATCGCTGCTAAGAGATTTGATTTCAATTGTCAGGTCAATTTTTCCTCTTTCCACCCGTTCAGCAATTAATTTCCGCAACACATGCTCTTTCTCCCGGAATCCCGAAGGTATCTTCAGCCTGATATCTGTGAATTTGCTGTTCAAGGAACGTATTTCTACAGAAATTACTCTGGAGGCAAAAGTGCTCGACGCCCGGCCATAGCCGGTCATGGATAGAAGCATAGTTTAAGAATTTATAGATTTGCTGCCACCAAATGAAAACCACGACAACTGAATGGCCGGCAAAGATAATTAATGGACAATTAATTATAGTTAATTATAAGATTTACCCCGGCAAAGAGGATACCCTGAGGTTTTGCTTGAGCTTGCGAACTTTCACCCTATAAAAATACTTCTAAAATCGGCATTTCCACGTGCTGAAAAAGCATAAAGCACTGATAATTAGGAAGAAAATTAAAGAAATAAACTTGCTTTTTGTTTCCGCAAAAGGAAAAATTTCCGAAATTTGCCACTCATTTTGAGAAATCGAAAGATTTTTCGCAACTTGTTCTAAACCAATTAAATAAGATGAGAAAAGCTGACTTGGTAATAGCAATTTCAGAAAAAACCGGTGTTCCAAAAGTGGACGTTCTGGTGACACTTGAGGAATTCTTCAAATCCGTGAAAACATCATTAGCCAACGGCGAAAATGTTTACATCCGGGGATTTGGCAGTTTTATTATCAAAAAGAGAAAAAAGAAAGTTGGCCGTCATATCAAGAAAAACATTTCTATTGAAATACCGGAGCACTACATTCCCTCCTTCAAACCTGCCAAAGTGTTTATTGAAGAGGTCAAAGAAAATGTAAACCATCTCCCCGATGAGTACGACGAGGATTAATACCAACTACGCTAACCTGGACACGTTGAATCCAACAAACAAACCTTTATGAATAAAGCACAGTGGGTTTTACTTGCCGTTGGAGCTCTGTTATTTTTGGGGCTTTACTATGGATTTGACACCCAACCGGCAAAACATAAATCCATTGAAAAACAGCGGCAACTGGCTGCTGTCAGCACGGATGCTACTTCCTTGTTGATAGACGCCAGAGCCAAGCTTGGAGCAGAAGACCAGGCTACCGTGCAATTATTGGAGAGTAAAGTTTCTTCAGCAGAATCAGACAGCGTCAAAATTGACCTTTTCAAAACGCTGTCGGGTTTGTGGTACAACCTCGATCAGCCAGCAATCTCGGGCCACTACGCAGAGGAAGTAGCCAAACTCGAAAAAAACGAAGAAGCATGGTCCATCGCAGGAACAACGTATTCCATATGCGTTGAAAGGGAAAAAGAGGAAAAAATCAAGGCTTTTTGCACGCAACAAGCCATACAGTCACTGGAAAATGCAGCATCCTTAAACCCCACTAACCTGCAGCACAAAGTCAATCTGGCATTGATTTATGTAGAAAACCCGCCAGCTGACAACCCGATGAAAGGAGTACTCATGCTGACAGAACTCAATGAAAAGTTTCCCCAAAACCCATTGATTTTAACCCAATTAGGCAGGCTGGCCATCAAAACCGGCCAGTTTGAAAAAGCGGTTGAACGACTGCAGCAGGCGCTCACCGCCGACCCCGAATACTCAAAAGCAATATGCCTGATAGCCCAGGCCTATGAGGGAATAGGCGACGACGTAAATGCACGTGCCTTCCGCACAAAGTGTGATGAGTTTTCCGGCCGCTGAACCGTTTTAAATTCCGGCCGTCGAACTGTGGAGCACGCAACGTCCCTTGAAAAGCATTAAAATAACCATATTTTGTAACACATATTTGTAACTACTTAGCAGGAGGTGCTTTTGTGAAAAATCTTCAATTTTTCCCCAAAAACACCCCACAACCTCCTAAGTAGTTACACATATTTAAATTTATCTCTAACATGCCTTGTGGTAAAAAACGTAAACGTCACAAAATTGCAACCCATAAACGCAAAAAAAGACTGCGCAAGAACCGTCATAAGAAAAAAAACCGGTAAGCAGGTTTAAAATGCGTTTTGTTGGTAGTGCCCTGCCGGGTACTGCCAACAAACCAATACATTAAATACTTCCCGGTCCGCGGTGATGGTGATAACACGCTAACTTTTTAGATAAAAAATTGTACGCTGGAATCCTTTGGACGTCCAGACTTCCAGCCAGGCTTCGAACAAAAAATCACACTTCCAAAAAATCCAAAAAAGAATCCAATGTTGGCACCCTAAAAAAGTATGCCCAAGAAAGATTTTGTTAATCGCCCGAAAGAAAGAAGCGGTTTCCTTCAGATAGGGTACAGTGATTGTTTCTTTAGAGTGTAAATGAGGTTTTCTCCAACAGCGCAATCTCCTTTCTGGAATCGCCTGCAATTGTTCTTCAGCCTGCTCTTTTTTAACATACCCATCAACTCCGACCCCGGAAAGTCTGTTTATTAACACTGCACAACCTGACGCAGCGCGTGTTTAGTGTTTAAAAAAAGACATCGTGGAAAAGGAATTAATCATCAATTCTACGCCTACCGAAGTTGAAATTGCACTTCTGGAGGATGCTAAGCTCGTAGAATTGCACCACCAGAAGACAAATAACAACTTCTCCGTTGGGGATATCTTCTTAGGCAGGATTATCAAAACTATGCCCGGCCTGAATGCAGCTTTCGTTGACATCGGGCACAAAAAAGAAGCTTTTTTACACTATACCGACTTAGGCCCAAAGCTTCGTTCTCTCATAAAATATACGAACAGTGTCGCCTCCGGGAGTATCACTACTCATTCGCTGGACAACTTTAAAATTGAACCCGAGATCATCAAGACCGGCAAAATTGACCAGGTACTGGCCAAACGCCAGCTCATCCTGGTGCAGATTCTCAAAGAACCTATCTCTACAAAAGGCCCCAGACTCAGTTGTGAGATCACCATTCCCGGCCGGTTTCTCGTCCTCACCCCCTTCTCCGATGCCGTTGCCGTGTCCAAGAAAATTGCCAACGCAGAAGAAAGAAAACGCCTCAAAACACTGATCGAAAGCATCCGGCCCAAAAACTTCGGCGTAATTGTCAGAACTGCAGCAGAAGGAAAGAAAGTACAGGATCTACACGAAGAACTCGCCATGATGATGAGCAAGTGGGAGGATATTTTCTCACAACTCAAAGGAGCCAAACCGCCAACTAAATTGCTGAGCGAGCTGGATAAAACCAGCAGCATCCTACGAGACATCCTCAACGACTCCTTCAACCGCATCGTGGTTGACGACAAGCAGCTCTACCAAAACATCCGGCACTTTCTCTCCAACATCGCACCTGATAAAGTTGACATCGTCTCGCTTCACAACAAAAACAAACCGATCTTCGATGCACACGGCGTAGCCCGACAAATAAAATCTTCCTTCGGCAAAACAGCCACCATGAACAGCGGGGCCTACATCGTCATCGAATCTACGGAGGCCATGCACGTAATTGACGTTAACAGCGGCCACAAGATGAGCAGCCAAAACCAGGACGAAGCCGTGCTAAACGTCAACACAGAGGCAGCAGAGGAAATTGCAAGGCAACTACGCCTCAGGGACATCGGCGGGCTTATCATCGTGGACTTCATTGACATGCGCAACAACGAGCACAAAAAGGAGCTTTTCAAAACAATGCGCGATGCCATGAAGAAAGACCGTGCTCAACATACCATTTTGCCCCTTAGCAAATTTGGCCTCATGCAAATAACCCGGCAGCGGGTAAGACCAGAGGTGAAAATCAACACCGCAGAAGTTTGCCCTGCATGCAATGGAACGGGCAAAGTAACTCCTTCCGTCCTCGTAACAGATGCCATCGAAAGAGACCTGAAGTTTATCATGCAGTCCGGTTTGAAAGGTAAGCTCACCCTGAAAGTCCATCCTTTCGTAGATGCTTTTTTGAAAAAGGGTTTTCCTACCCTGCAAATGAGATGGTACAAACGCTACTACAAATGGATCAGAATCAAGCCCGATACGAGCTACCAGCTCTCTGATTACAAGTTTTTCAACGACACTGACGATGAAATCCGCCTGAATTAATCACAGGAACAATGGTCAGCACGAAAAAAACTAAAGCCCCACAGACTGAAAAAGCGATGCCTTGTTTAGAGCTTGTTTGCGATTGGGTCACTTGGCCAAAAACGGCCCTTTTTCGTCCTGTTTTCCCCTTTTTTCAGTTCCGTAGTGCTGCTATGCAACTTCAAAAAGCTTAGAGCTTGTTTGTATTTTGGTCACTTGGCTAAAAAACGGCCCTTTTACGGTCCTTTTCCCCTTTTTTTCAGTTCCGTAACGCTGCTACGCAACTGAAAAAAAGGGGAAAAATTGACGAAAAATTGCTCGCTTTTAGATGCTGTTGGGGCTGGACTGCCGGAGATAAAAAGAATGGATTTTTTGTCCAAAGCAAATTTTAAAGGAATAGCCTTAGTAGCTATTGTTGAAAAACTTGCTTGGCTCTGGGCGGAAAAGACACCTTTTTAGCTCGGTAAGCTCAACCCCAACAGCATCTCTGCTCAAGCACCAAAACACAAACAAGCTCTAAGCGAGGTATCGCTTTTTCAATCTTTAACCTTTCTACCCCAACATGCTCTAAGGACAACCACAGTGACTGGTGCGGCAACTGAACAGCAGCGCCGAAATGATTAAGAGCAACAGAACAACTTGCCAGCTTACTTTCTTCATCATCGCAGTTTAAGAAGGTGCCTAAAACAACTTAGGGTCAAAGAAAAATTAAAGTGTACATTTTATTTTTAAAAAACCATGTTCTTAACGACTCAGGAGAGTACAAGAGCCTATCTCATAAGTCAAACCACCGTCTTTGGCGGCAAATAAGCTCTAAGTAGTTACCAAACTATTCCTGCTACGGGCTTTTTGAAAGTAGTGGGTACGATTTTTTATTAATGCCTCGTTTCTTACACACGGGCGGCATCTTTGGAGCGCTGGTTGTGAACGTGAAATGCTTACATAGCTCAGGTTATGACTCCAGCCTTGCCAGTTCTCAAAATACCCTCGCCGAAATACCTACCTTATTCCCGGCACGTTCCTTACTTTTGGAGGAGCCACAAACTTAGCAAATTCCTTGGGCCACACTAAGAAAATCCTCGTTGCTCCTCTCAACTGGGGCCTCGGCCATGCCAGTCGCTGCATCCCGGTCATTTGGGAGTTGCAAAAGCAGGGTGCCGAAGTCATCCTCGCTTCCGAAGGGCGGGCTTTGGAACTGCTGCGAGCTGAATTTACCAGCCTGCCTGCTCTGGAAATGCCCCCCTACGGCATCACCTACCACTCAGGCAATATGGTGGTAAACATGGCCTGGCAGCTGCCGAAAATCCTGTTGGCAATTTATCGGGAACATTGCCTCACCCAAAAGCTCATCGCTCGCCACCACATCCGGGGTATTATCTCCGATAACCGCTTTGGGTGCTTTTCAAAAAAAGTACCCTGCGTCTTCCTTACACATCAGTTGAACATCCGAGCGCCCTGGTCTGGCCTTAGCCGGGCAGTCAACTTCTTCAATCATCATTTTATTCGAAAATACAATACCTGTTGGGTGCCTGATACCGAAAGCGAGCCAAACCTGTCAGGAGCACTTTCACACGGCTCATTTCGTGGGGAAAAACACTACATTGGAGCTCTTTCGAGGATGCAGTTTTTTGAAACCAAAAAGGAATACGACGCCATTGTCGTCTTGTCGGGCCCTGAACCACAACGCTCGCATCTCGAAAAAGCCATCATTGCACAAGCTGCTAATTTGCCGTGGCGCTTCCTCCTTGTACAAGGCAGAGCAGAGCTGCAGTCTCGCTTTTTTATTAAAAAAAATATAGAAGTCGTTTCACATCTGCGGTCGGAGGAGCTGAACAGGGCCATCCTCGCCAGCCAGGTGTTCATTGGCCGCCCGGGCTACAGCACTATTATGGATCTAGCAAAACTGGGCACCCACGCTCTGCTCATTCCCACTCCCGGGCAAACAGAGCAGGAATACCTGGCAGAAAAATGTAGGCGAGAAAAAGCCTTTCTGATACAAAACCAGAAGACTCTTGATGTGGCAAAAGCCCTGGCAGAACTGCCTCATTTCAGCGGATTGCAGGGCAATTATTTTGATGAAAAGCAGCTAGCCAAAGCAGTTTCGGGGTTTTTGGAAGCCTGTTAGAGCATGTTGGGGCTTTGGTGTTTGGGCCAAGACGCTGTTTAAATGGAGCTTATCGGGCTAAAAAGGCGTCTTTTTTCTCCGGCAGCCCAACCCCAACAGCATCTGAAAACGGGCAATTTTCCGTCAATTTTTCTCCTTTTTTCCATTGCGTAGCAGCGCTACGGAACTGAAAAAAAGGGGGAAAAGTGGCGTAAAAGGGCTGTTTTTTTGTCAAGTGACCAAATTGCAAACAAGCTCTTAGCTTTGTGAAGTGCCGGAGTTGAAAAAAGGTGAAAACAGGACGAAAAAGGGCCGTTTTTGGCCAAGTAGTCAAATCCCCAACAAGCACTTAGATTTGTCTCATTTTTTTAGCTTTGCCCAGGCACCTCAGAACGGCAACATATTAAAGATGTCAACCATTCTCGATACCTCTATTGAATACCTCAAAGGCGTCGGTACAGCAAAAGCTGATTTGCTGAAAAAGGAACTGGGCATTCACACCTTTTGGGATCTGCTCCTAACTTTCCCCTACCGCTATGTGGATAAGACGAAGTTTCACAAAATCAGCGAACTGAGCGAAGAAAGCGGAGAGGTACAGCTCAAGGGAGTTTTGCGTAAAATTGAAGTCCTCGGCGAAGGCAGCAAGCGCCGGCTCACTGGCCGTTTCCGAGACGATACAGGTGTCATTGAACTCGTCTGGTTCCGGGGAATTTACTGGCTGGAACGGCATCTGAACGTGGGAGCGCCCTATGTGGTTTTTGGACGCGTGAACTCGTTCAACAAATTCCTGAACATCCCCCATCCTGAGATGGAGCAGGTGACTGAAGAAAACCAACAGGCTGAGCTTACTTTCGCTCCTGTTTACTCCAGCACAGATAAATTAAATTCCAAAGGGCTTGACGCAAAAGGCAGGCGTCGGCTCATGGAAACACTTTTTGAAAAAATCTCCCCTGGGGATCTTCCGGAAAGTCTGCCGGAGTACATGTTGCAAAAGCTCCGGCTACCCGGCCGCTACGAGGCATTGCGCTGGATTCACTTTCCCAAAAATCAACAGGAACTCGACCATGCCATAAGGCGATTGAAATTCGAGGAGCTTTTTTTCCTTCAACTCCGCCTGCTTCAAAGTAAACACCGCCGCAAAGCAGGTACCCGCGGCTACGTCTTCTCTAAGGTTGGCGATTTCTTTAACAAGTTCTACCGGGAAAAACTACCCTTCGAGCTTACCGAAGCTCAGAAGCGGGTCGTCAAAGAAATCCGGGCCGACCTCGGTGCCGGTGTGCAAATGAACCGCCTTGTGCAAGGCGACGTCGGCAGCGGCAAAACTGTCGTTGCTTTGCTTTGTATGCTCATTGCGCTGGACAATGGATTCCAGGCCTGCCTCATGGCTCCTACGGAAATTCTTGCACAGCAACACTTCAGCAACATCAGTGAGTTAGTTGGCGACTTGGGAGTACGGGTAGAGTTCCTCTCAGGAATGGTGAAGGGCAAAAAGCGAATAGCCATCCTGGAGGCACTTGCCGCAGGCGAGATTCACCTCCTCATTGGCACGCATGCGCTCATTGAGGATTGGGTCGTTTTCAAAAACTTAGGCTTGGCAATTACCGACGAGCAGCACCGATTTGGCGTCGCACAGCGGGCTTCCCTTTGGAATAAGAGCAAACCTCTCCCCCCGCATGTGCTCGTGATGACGGCTACGCCCATCCCGCGCACCCTTGCCATGACGCTATACGGCGATCTCGACGTGTCAGTCATTGATGAACTGCCACCGGGCCGCAAGCCCATCAGTACCGTTCACCGCACAGAAAACCACCGCCTAAGGGTATTCGGCTTTATGAAAGAGGAAATTGCAAAAGGCCGCCAGATTTATGTGGTTTATCCACTGATCGAAGAAAGTGAGAAAATAGACCTGAAAAACCTCATGGAAGGCTACGAAGCTCTGAGCCGGGAATTTCCACCACCCGAATACCAGATCAGCATCGTCCATGGCAAGATGAAACCCGTCGACAAGGATTTTGAAATGCAGCGCTTTGTCCAGGGGCAAACCCAAATCATGGTCGCTACAACGGTCATTGAGGTGGGTGTGAACGTTCCCAACGCCAGTGTAATGGTTATAGAAAATACCGATCGCTTTGGTCTGTCGCAGCTCCACCAACTGCGGGGCCGAGTCGGGCGGGGTGCTGAACAGAGCTTCTGCATTCTGATGACGGACTTTAAACTCAGCGCAGAAGCACGGGAGCGCATCAATACCCTGGTGCGCACCAGCGACGGCTTCGAAATAGCAGAAGCAGACCTCCGGCTGCGTGGCCCCGGCAACATCGAAGGCACCCAGCAAAGTGGCCTGCTCAACCTACACATCGCCGACCTGGGCAGAGACGGAAAAATCCTGCAGACTGCCAGAGAACTCGCCTTGCGCATTTTGGAAAAAGACCCCGAACTGAAACATCCCCTGAACGCAGCCCTGCTGGAATACATGGAAAAAGAACGCAACAGAACCAAAGATTGGGGCCGAATCAGTTGAACTCTCCTCCGAATTGAAGTACTAAAGGCCTGGATCGAAACGGCTTTTAAACATTGTTTTAAAATAAATTAGAAAAATCTAATGCAACCAGCGAGCTTTTCCGCTTTTGGTATTGCATTTGTTCACAATTAAGCCTCCCTCTACTTCAAGTTTTTGCCCTCCCATTTTAATTATTTCAAATGCTTCTGTTCAAAAAATTACTCAGGTAATTTGTTAGATACACGCTCTATGATGAAAATCTGAATCTACATTATCATACCGATTTATTAAAAATTTAATATGAATCCCAACAATTCTCTCACTACAATTCTTCGAACCAACTGCATGGTCATTGAATCCTGTGCAAATGCCGATATCGTCAAAACGCTATTTGACTTCACCCCCTGTCGGTACATTCCGGTTGTGAAAGGGCTCCAATTTATTGGTGTGATTATGCGCAACGAATTTTATCAAAAATTTGCTGCATCCGGTAAATGGCCCTTAAACGCAGGCAACTTAATTTCTAAAGAAATCATACGGCTGTCCACGACCAACACGATTGCCGAGGCCAGGGATGTTTTTGACACCAGAGTATTTGATTTGATTGTCGTCACTGACGAGTACAACGAACTTTCGGGTATCGTTGTCCGGGAAGATGTTGAAGCTGCCTTTTACCCAAAAAGCAGGAAAAGAGGTATCCTGGCGGGTGTCGGGCGTGCGCTCTCATTGCACAGCTACCTGGGAAAGCTGCAAATTGAGGAAAATTATCCTTAAAAATATCGGATAAAAAAAGGGATACCCTTCTTTGCGAATTTGTGATTGCTGGCTGGGTATCCCTGTATTTTATCACCAGCCGCCAGGCTGGCATGTCTTGCAAATTCTTAAGAGCTTGTTTGCGTTTTGGCGCTTGTGCAGAGATGCTGTTGGGATGGAGCTTACCGGGCTAAAAAGGTGTCTTTTTATCCCTGGCAGCCCAACCCCAACAGCATCTGAAAACGAGCAATTTTTCGTCAATTTTTCTCCTTTTTTCCGCTGCGTAACAGCGCTACGGAACTGAAAAAAGGGGGGGAAAAGTGGCGTAAAAGGGCCGTTTTCTGCCAAGTGACCAAATCGCAAACAAGCTATAAGGTGTGAAGCTCTGCAGAGCGGGAGCTGGCTGCTGCCAAGCAGCCTGAGATCAAAGGCTCCACCCTTTCCGGTACTCTCTTTTTACAAAGTGATTGGCCTCTTCAAAGTTTGTCACCCGGCCTTGTTCAGCATCCCATTCCAGGCGGATACGGCCTGGGTAGTCGTAAGGAGCCCACGATTCGGGTGTTTTGCCGGGTTGAAGTTTTTTGAAATCATAGCAACGCACAGCCAGGTTTCCAATGAGCAGGGACTCCGTGAGCGGAACGGCATATTCAAAAGGCGAAGTGGCCTCGCCGTTTCCTTTACAGGCTTCTGCCCAAATAGATTGGTGACTGCCTTTCACCCGCTTCAGCCAGGGCGTAGGTCTTTTCACCTCTTTCATCAGTTTAGTAGGCAGCAGCGTGGGGTTTTCACCGTAGATGTTGCAGAGTATTTTTCCTTTGGATCCCTCGAACAGCACGCCACCATCCCAGGTGCCAAACTGCTCATCTGCTTCCAGCTCTTCGGGTCGCATGGGGCGAAGGCCCCCGTCGTACCACCACAGCTCGCAGGCAGGCATGTTTTCCCGGGCGGGGAACTCCATTTTCACAAAGCTTGACGGCGGGCAACTGTCAGGGTAATTGGCCTCCACGAAATCACCCACCCAAACGGTGGTAGCGCTTGCTTCAACCGAAGTGGGGATAGTCAGCTTCAAGGCTCTGTATGCCGGATCAACGAGGTGGCAACCCATGTCACCAAAAGCGCCAGTGCCGTATTCCCACCAGCCACGCCACTTGAAGGGAAGGTAAGCCGGATGGTAGGGTCGCTCAGCAGCAGGCCCCTGCCAGAGGTTCCAGTCAAGGGTATCTGGAACAGCCACATGTTGGGTGGGTGTGGCGACGCCCTGTGGCCAGACGGGGCGGTTTGTCCACACGTGCACCCGGGTCACGTCGCCAATGGTACCTGATTGAATCCACTCCACAATTTCGCGGTTGCAATCCATGGAGGCTCCCTGGTTGCCCATCTGGGTGACTACTTTATACTTTTTGGCGGCTTTGAGTAGCTCGCGGGCTTCCCAGATGCCGTGCGTGAGGGGCTTCTCCACGTAAACGTGCTTGCCCAGTTGCATGGAAGCCAGCGTGGCCACGGCGTGCGTGTGGTCAGGTGTGGAAATGACACAGGCGTCAATAGACTTGCCCATTTCATCGAGCATTTTGCGGTAGTCTCTGAAACGGGGCACCTTGGGGAACATCTCGTAGGTGCTCTTTGCCCGTAGGTCGTCAACATCACAGAAAGCAACGAGGTTTTCAGTCCCTTTCAGTGCATCGCGATGAGCCTCTGCTCTGCCACCTGCACCGATGAGGGCTACGTTGAGTTTGTCACTGGGCGAGCGGTAACCTTTGCCCAATACGTGGCGGGGAACGATCATAAAACCAGCAGCACCAAGGCTGGCAGTTCTGACAAAATCCCTGCGGTTGAAGGATTTTTTTTCGTCTGACTTATTCGATGACATAATTATCGGATTGTGATTGGTGAATGAAAAAGGAAGGGCTTTTAAAACGGGTTACAGGCTCTAAAGTAGATAAAAATTTATTTCAGCTTGTTTTATCCCGGGAAAAAAGCGGAGAAGGCGCTATTTATAATCCAGAATGTTAATTACCTCGGTACAAAAGGAATAGTCTGTATCCACGTTGGAGGCGACGACTACCGTCCGGTTGTCCAGAAAGCGCTCGGCCAGGCCGAGATACCAATCTACGCCTTGTTTATCCAGGTTAGTTGTCGGCTCGTCGAGCAGGAGTAAGGAGGACCGGGAGCAGAAGGCAAGGGCGAGTTTCAGCCGCTGCTTCATACCGGATGAGAAATGGCGGAGCTGTTTTTCAAGTGCTCTGGGGAAGGCGAGCAGCTCCAGGATGTCTTGCAGTTCAAATCCTTGGCGGAGCGGTTTGAATCGCTGGTGAAAAATTATGGCTTCTTTCAGGGTAAGCTCTTCAATCAGCTCAATGTATGGGGCTGCGAAACTAAGGTGGGTGTGTACTTCGTCGGCAGTCAGCTTTTTTTGCCCTGTTTTAAACTCCACGCTGCCTTTTGATGGGGAGAGATGCCCTGAAAGCACTTTCATCAAAGTTGATTTGCCGCTGCCATTAGGGCCGATGAGTGCATATCGCCCACCCGCGTTGAACTGGTAGTCAATGTTTTTGAAAATCCAGTCGTAGCGATACTGCTTTGAAACCCCGTTGAGCGTAATCTGCATGTGGCCTGGAAGCTAGTTTGTTCCGGTTTATCGGGAAAGGGATTCAGGGCAGGGCTTTATTCCTGCCAGGCTCTTGCTCTCAGCGTCTTGAGTTCATCTGTTGGAAGCCCCGCATGATACCGCGGTCAGCTTTACGCAGAAATTCGAGGATATAGTCCCTTTCTGGCGTCGCGTCAATTTCGGTTTCAATGATCTCAATGGCCTGTGTTGTGTTGTATCCTTTGACAAAAAGGATGCGGAACACATCTTGAATTACGTGAATCTGGGGTGGTGTAAATCCTCTGCGCCGGAGGCCGACAGAGTTGATTCCTGCATAAGAAAGCGGCTCACGGGCTGCTTTGACGAACGGTGGGACGTCTTTGCGCACCAACGACCCGCCCCCGATGAAAGAATGGGCGCCGATTTTTACGAATTGATGCACGGCGGTGAGGCCTCCCAAGATGGCAAAATCATCTATTTCAATATGGCCCGCAAGCGTGACTCCGTTTGCGAGAACGCAATGTTGGCCGATATGGCAGTCGTGGGCAACGTGAACGTAAGCCATCAAAAGTGTGCTGTGGCCGATTGTAGTGCGGTGGCTGGCTTTTGTTCCTCTGTTCAGTGTAACGTATTCCCGTACGGTGACGTTGTCTCCCAATTCCACCAGGCTGTATTCCCCTTTAAATTTAAGATCTTGTGGCACAGCACCTACTACTGCACCAGGAAATACTTTGCATCCATTACCGATTCTGGCACCATCCATAATAGTCACGTGAGGGCCAATCCAGCAGTCATCGCCAATGACAACGTCTTTTCCAATGGTGGTAAAAGGCTCCACGGTTACGTTGTTTCCTATTTGGGCATCGGGGTGAATGTATCTCATGGAGTGGCCATTGCCGTTAAGATTGGGCATGATGGAAGATGGTTCAGTAGAAATTTTCATTCGAAGGATTTACGTAGTTATAGTTGGTGTTCTCGTCATTTCTCTCGGGTTAAGATGAAAAAAACCCTTGCGGGGGAAAGTTATCTGCCCGATCTGCCTGACCCTGCAAGTGGAGAGGATAATTTTTGAGTGGTTTTGTCAGGATACAGGTAAAAGTAAAATGCTGTATGGGAATGTTTCAGATAAAGATCCCTCCGATTCTGCTGTGTTTCATCTTAACGCTTCTTTAACCAAGATTGCTGCTTTTTATTGTGCGCTAATCACAGGATTTTTTGGAGAAGCACCGGGTAGCTGCTGATTCTCACTTAGCACTTAGTGCCGTTTCTTCATCCTGGGTGATCTTCTCTTCTTTTGCGGCATTTCTCTTTACAATTTGGGCTGTCAATTCGCCTTCGGAAACCAGTTTGCTCCCCACATAAGCAGCTCCATGCATTTGGACGAGGCCCCACCTGATGGGAGCCGTCAATTCCAATTTCAGGACTAAAGTATCGCCGGGTACTACTTTGTGTTTGAATTTCACCCCGTCAATTTTCACAAAGTAAGTATCCCACTGGCCAGGATCTCCTACTTTGGAAAGTGCCAAAATACCTCCTGTTTGTGCCAATGCCTCAAGTTGGAGCACCCCAGGAAAAATGGGGTTGTCAGGGAAATGACCCTGGAAGAAATTTTCGTTAAAAGTGACATTCTTCACGCCAACCACATGATTATCAGACAATTCTATGATTTTATCTACCAATAGGAACGGGTATCTGTGCGGTAGGTAACGGGCGATATCCATTGTCGTAAAAAGAGGTTCATCGTTGGGGTCGTACTTGGGAACTCCCTTGAGCCGGCGCTGCTCTGCATAAACCTTTTTCAGCAGCCTGGCCAGCTCCACGTTGGCAGTATGGCCGGGTTTTGTCGTGACAATTTTGCCTTTTATAGGCTTGCCAACGAGTGCCAGATCACCCAACACGTCGAGAAGTTTATGGCGGGCTGGTTCATTATTAAAGTATAGCTCTGCCGTGTTCAGAATGCCTTCCTTGTCAATTTTTATACTCGGTTTGTTCAATTTTTTTGCCAGGGCATCCAACTCCTCCTGACTCATCAAGCGGTCCACTATCACGATGGCATTGCTAAGGTCTCCACCTTTGATCAGGTTGTGGTCAACGAGGTATTCCAGTTCGTGTAAAAAGACGAAAGTGCGGCAGGGAGCTATCTCTGCAGCAAAATCTTCTATATTCATGAGGGAGGCATACTGTTGGCCGAGTATCTTCGAGTTAAAGTCAATCATAGTCGTGATTTGGAACTGCTCGGAAGGCAGCGCCATCAACTCTGTCCCTGTCATTTCATCGTAGTAGCTGACAGGCTCTACGATTTCGAGGAACTCCCTTTCTTCGTCCTGCTTTAACAAACCGGCATTTTTAAGAACTTTCACAAATTCTATAGCACTGCCGTCGAGGATAGGTACTTCAGGCCCGTCAATTTGTATCAACACGTTGTCAATGGAAAGGCCCCACAGTGCTGCCAGCACATGCTCTACGGTGCTCACCTGCGCTCCTCCCTGCTGGATGGTGGTTCCCCGCAGCGTTGAGACCACGCTACTCACATCTGCTTTGATATAAGGTTTTTCTTCCAGGTCTACGCGTTGAAATTTAATACCCTGGCCTGGTTCTGCTGGATGGAAGGTCATGGTGACCTCATAGCCTGTGTGCAGGCCGATACCTTTAATGGTAGCAGTTTGTTTTATGGTATGCTGATTCATAACCGAGTAATCTGTTTCGTTGCGAATGAAGTTGATGGGAGCTGGCTTCGCTCCCACCTTTATTTGTCTCTCAATTTTTTCTCCAGTGCTGTAATTTTTTTATACAGGTCAGGCAATTTTTTAAAAACAGCATAAGAGCGAAGGTAATCATTGTAGGATAATGCCGGCGAGCCGTACAGCGCAGTGTTCTCCTCTTTGACGGATGCAGCCACCCCGCTTTGTGCCTGCACCTGTGTTCCGTTTGCGACTCTGATGTGCCCGACAAACCCCGCCTGCCCGCCGATGCGGCAATGTTGTCCGATCTTGGTACTTCCGGCAACTCCTGCCTGCGCAGCAATCACGGTATGTTCGCCAATTTCGACATTGTGGGCAATCATGATGAGGTTGTCCAACTTGGCTCCTTTGTGGATAACGGTGCTGCCCATCGTCGCCCGGTCAATCGTGGTATTGGCGCCGACTTCCACGTCATCTTCTAGGACGACATTGCCCAACTGCGGCAATTTCAGGTACGTGCCATCCTGCTGGGGGACGAAGCCAAAGCCATCGCTTCCGATGACAACGTTGCTGTGAAGTATACAATTATCGCCAATTTTGCAGTCGTGATAAATTTTAACACCAGGGTAAATAATACAGTTTTTGCCTATCACAACCTCCTTCCCGATAAATACTTGTGGGTAAATGATTGTGCCTTCGCCGATGGTCGCTCCTTCTTCAATCACTGCAAAAATTCCGATTGAAACGCGCTCTTCCACCTTCGCAGACTGATGCACCCATGCTTGCTCAGACACTTTGTCCGTCTGCTCCGGGTAGGCATTAAACCGCTCCATCAACTGACGAAGTGCATTGTACACGTCGTCCACCCGGATCATGGCTTCTGCAGCAACAGGAGATGCGGGTTCAAAGTCCCTGGGCACGAGCAAAACTGCAGACTTAGTCGTGTAAGCGAAGGATTCATAGCGGGAGTTTGCCAAAAAAGTAAGCGTGCCGACTCCCCCGTCTTCAATTTTTCCTGGCCGGTACACTAAAGCCTCGCCGTCTCCTTCCAGGATACCGCCGAGCAGATGGGCTATTTCTTTAGCTGCAATTTGCATAGCGCAAAGATAGTTGTTCAAATCCAATCGCAGGCAGTTGCCCGAGCACCCCTGGCAGATTTTTGAAAAGGATACCCCCAAGTAGCACTCATCTGTTAATTTTGCTCAAAAAATACCGCCTTGAAGAAAATTAAAATCGGAACGAGAAACAACAGGCTCACCATCCGGCAAGCGGAACTTGTCAAACAACAGTTAGCTGAACTTGGTGTTGAATCTGAATTGGTCATTATTTCAACCAAAGCCGACCTCCATCCGCAGGCCGGCACGAATAAAATCGAAGACGCAGATCTTTTTACCAGGGAAATCGAGGACGCCCTCTTAGGGGGGAGCATTGATATGGCCGTCCATTCCATGAAGGAGATGCCTGCCTATCAGCCTAAGGGATTGATTCTGGCCGGTGTTTCCCAAAGAGAAGACCCAGCGGATTGCCTGCTCATCTGCAAAGAGCAAGTCGCAGAAGATCAGCTCTTTAATCTGAAGGAAAGTGCAGTAGTAGGTTCTTCTTCAGCCGTCCGGAAAGTTCAGTTGCTCGACTATCGAAAGGACCTAAGGTTTGCAGCTACCGGTGGCAACATGACGGAAGACCTGGAGAGGCTGCGCAGCAGCGAACTTGACGCTATCCTGGCTGCAAACGCAGATTTGACGCTGCAAGAGTCCAGCCTGCCGGATATAGAAGTGGTAAAACTAAACCCCCAGGAACTTGTGCCTGCACCAGCACAGGGAGTTTTCACCTACCAGTGTTGCGAAGAGGACATAGAAATGCGCCGCCTGCTCAGAAGGATTCACCACCCGGAAATTTCTGCCCTTACAAATGTCGAACGAAAGGCTTTACAGCTCATAAACGGCGACTTTAACACCCCACTTGGCGTTTACTGCGAAAAGGATGTCATGGGGCATTATCACGTTTGGGCAGCATGGGCAAATGGAGAAGGCCAGCCTGTTCGGCGCACAAGAATTTCACAGAGCACTAACTTCCTCCTGGCAGAAAAAGTCGTAGATGCCCTGCGGCAGTAAGCTTCCCACACACACTCAGGGAACCTGCATGCAGACCTTGCCGTTTTTGCGCAGCCATTGAGCTGCCTGGAAGGTGCTTTCTCCAAACTTTTTCATTGATTTAACGCGCCCGGGCAGTTGTTTTGAATAGTCCCTGACGTCACCCGAACGGTAACGGTACAAGGAAGTGATGCCGTTGTCTCGCTCGACATACATGTATTCAGTGTCTAAAACGGCAAACTTATCATCGGCATAAGAGCAGACAAAGGAGCGGCTTTCGCGGAGCAAGTCAATACCCAGAGAGTTATTCACGTAGGGCAGTTTTAAAAGACCCATCACTGTGGGGAAGATATCCAACTGGCAGCCCAGATTGTTGAATTGCCGGGGTGCTCCCAGCAGCGAGGGCGAATAAAATATCAACGGAGAGTGCAGATAGCTGATGGGCATGTCATAGCGCTTATCAATTGAAGCGCCGTGATCGGCAACAAAGACGAACAGTGTGTTGTCAAACCATTCGCTTTGCGAGGCCATGTTCAGAAATTTGCGAACAGACCAGTCTGCGTACTCCACGACACCTTGGGTGACGTCTCCTTTTTTAGGCTTAAAATACTTAGGGATGATAAAAGGACTATGGTCACTGCCTGTAAGAATCGTGGCAAAAAACGGCTTCCCCTGTTGATGGAGCTTGTTCAAATCTCCAACCGCATGCTCGAACAGGTAGTCATCCGGCACACCGAGCGCGCTGAGGATTCTTTCAGGAGGGTAGTCGTCCTTTGAAACGACCCGGTCAAATCCATTTTGCAGCAGAAACGGCCCTGCGTTGTCAAAGTATTTATCGTGAGTAGTAAAATAGATGGTAGCATAGCCCCGCTCTTGGAGGGTTGGTGCAATTCCGGCATGGGGGGCAATGGTCATCATGGGGTGCTGCATCTTGATTACCGGATACGCGTACAAAGTAGAGTAAGTGCCTGCAAACGTGTGAATACCCGAGGTAAAAATGCTGTCAAAAGCGTAACCTTGGGTAGCAAGACTGTCCAAAAACGGCGTGAGGTGGTTCGGGTTTCCATAGCGCCCCATTTTGTAGGCGCTCATGCTCTCCATTATGACAATTACGACATTCGGCTTGTTGGTCACTGTATCGGCAAACAGCACTTCTCGTGCAATGGGAGAATTAAAATCCTGTGCCGCCGGGGTCTTCAGGTAGTCCTGCACATTTCGGATTGCTTCTCCGTCGCCCATGAAGCGAACTTCCAGCTTAGCGTCGTCAAAAGAGTTGACGTAGCTCTGGCCAAAAGTGTAAGCCGGATTCAGCCCAAGCATGTTGGTAAAAGCGTAGTCGGAAAAATAAGCCGTTCCCGCATCTATGTGTGATTGGAAGGAAATCCGCCCCCATATCCCCATGAACAGCAGCAGGGCAAAGAAGGAAAAGGAACGAAGCGCCGTAGCAAAAGATAGCTCTTCTCTTTTAAAAAGGATGTTGAAATACCGCCTGTGCGTGCGTATAAAAAGCCCGGAAATAACAAAAAAAGGCAACAGTACCCAGGTAAACCGCCACTCCTGAAAAATCATTCCGCTGAGCATACCCGAGCTGCTTTTGTTCGCCGAAATCAAAGCAGACATGGACATCCTGGAGTAAAAATGATGAAAAAACGGAATATCAGCAGCACAAACAAAAAAGGAAAATACATACCCCACGCTAACCAATGCAAAGACTAAGCGCTTCAATTGCTTATTGTCCCAGCCCGTGAGGGCATCCACCGTCAGCAGCAGAAAGGGTAGCGTCAGAATATAGCCTGACACCACCGTGTCAAAGCGAAGGCCGATTAAAAACGCCCTGATAACCAACCAGGCACCTTTCTCTGTCGGCAAATAATGCAGTTGATGAAATTCCTGCAGCAGGAGAATCGTGCGGAAAACTGTAAAAAACAACAGCCCAGTGAGGTAGATCCTCAAAATATATACTAACTGCTTGGGCAGGATGCCCGACAGTGGGCGCTCTTTTCTCAAATCAATTGTCAAGTCTCTCATGACTAACGAAAAGACCGCCTTCATTCTGCTTTTTGGGAATAATCTTTATTCTGCCGCATTTAAAGAGAAGATCAGGCGGATTAATTTACGCTGAATATTTGCTGCAAAGGTATTGAAAAACAGTAGTGGCAAATGATTTTTCCTCGTTTTAACAGGATTGCAATGAAGGCGACAGCCACCAGACGGCTTAGAGCATATTGGGGCTTTGGTGCTTGAGCTAAAAACCTCATTGCCGTTTTCTGAATATGAACACAAAGACGGCCCACCCCATGAGAATAAAAGAGGAAGCCGCCATGAGGGGCAAACTTCCGTTGATGGTGTTTAGATAGCCCCCTATCAGCGGAGGAATAATCTGCCCCATTGACAACATGGACTGGTTGATGCCTAATACTTCTCCCATCCTCTCGGGACCTGCCTGCATGGATACCACCGTCGTCAGGTTGGGCGAAGTCAGTCCCTGGGAAATGGAGATCAAAGGGTTGAGCAGGTAGAACCACCACGAGGCATCCGGCAGCAGGATCATGCCAACGGACAGGCTCAACATGAGCATCGAAACCCGGATAATGTTTTCAGGTACGGCTATCTTGCTCAAGGGCCGGACCAATAATCCTTGAGTCATCACCATAAACACCCCTATCCAACCGAAGAGAAACCCTATGTCTTTCTCTGAATAGCTGAATTTTTCAATCAGATATACCGAAAAAAACTGATTGAAAAAGCTGAACCCCAGAGAGGTGAGCAAAACCACACTGAAAATGACCCGGAGGCGAGGCTCGCCAAAAGATTTTACCACATTGTGAATGCCCTGCAGGGGATTCAGTGGCGTCATCCGCCTGGTCGTCGAAGTTTCCTTGAAGCGATATTGCATCAACAGAATATTGAAGAAGGTAAGTATTGCCGTAAACCAAAAGGGAGTAGCCGCACTGAACCAGGATACCAGCGTCTTATCCGCCAGCAAGCCTCCGAGTGTTGGTCCGAAAATGAAACCCAGGCCAAAGGTCATTCCCACCAAGCCGAAGTTTTTAGGACGGCTCTTTTCGTCACTGACATCTGCAATCGCAGAGTAGACAATGGCAATGTTCCCTCCGAAAAAACCTGGCAGCATCCGGCTGAAAAACAGCAACCCCAGGCTCCCTGAATCCACTGCCAATGCAAAAATTAGGTAACCTGCCATCGTACCGCTCAGCGACAAGGTGAGCAACGGCTTTCTGCCAAAGCGATCAGAAAGTGAACCGAGCATGGGAGCCCCGAAAAATTGCATAACCGGAAAAGAAGCAATCAACAACCCGTACATGACGGAGCGAAACTCCCGGCTGACATCGGGCGAAAAGAACTCCGAATGTGGTTCAAAAAAAAGAGCCGGAATGACGGGAATGATAATCCCTACCCCCAACATGTCGAGGAAAACAGTAACAAAAATTGGAACTAACGGGGAAGAGGAGCGCTTCGCCATACAAGGATTAAAAAATAAGGCGGCAAAGGTATTCGACTTGTACTTTAAAATAAAAAGATTGTAACTGCTTAATCGCTTGCTTGGCTCCGGGCGGAAAAGACACCTTTTTAGCCCGGTAAGCTCAATCCCAACAGCATCTCTGCTCAAGCACCAAAACACAAACAAGCTCTAAAGAAGGGATGAGCGTCAAAAACAATGAATCAAAGGCAATGCCGAGCTCTCTACACAGCATTTCCTCCTGCTTCGCTTCGAGCAACGGGTTGCGCTCATCTGGTTAAATCTTGTGTCTCGTTGAAATACTAAAAGTGAAGCGCTGGCATCGGTCACTCAGTTTAGCCAGCCTTTGACTGCCGCAATGATCTTGGCACCAAAAATGACGGTGACCGTCCATTTAACAACAAAATAGACCAGGAAAATGGCAATCGCCTTTTTACCATGTTTTACATACAACCTTTTAAGACGATATCTGACCTTCATTTTTTATCAAAAAATTTTGAAACCTGTCTGAATCGGCAAGGAATTAACATCGCTATTCAATCAATTTGTAACTACTTAACAGGAGTGTTTTTGTGAAAAAATTTCAATTTTTTCACAAAAACACTCCAAATCGTGGGAGGAGGAAGAAAAACTGAAATTTTTTCTTCCTCCTCCCACTCTTCTTAAGTAGTTAGATCCATTGTTTGAAAAGGTGTTCTTCGCTGCCGGAGGGGCCTTTCTCCAAAGTGGTCTTTCTGTTGAAGTTTGGCTAATACGGTTTTAAAAGTGCCATCAAAGTTAGGTTGTTTAAACATCTGACGCCCAGTCTTAAGTATTTCTTCACAATTATTTAATACTGGCTCCGGGCAGAGGCTCTCAATAAAAATCCACCTGTACTACTTCATCCAGTTTTAAGCCAAGCATGCTGGATGCCTTGCCCATGTTGATGGCTATTTCCAGGTGATTTGCCGAATTGAAAAGGCACAAGGTTTCGCCCACCGCCACTTCGTTATAGTGCTGGCATAAGCGGGTGATAGGGTTGTGGCGTTTGAAGAACACGGCAAACCGGCGGCCATTTCGAACTCTTTCAAATAACTCCTTGGGGATGTTGACCACTACGTTCTCGTAGTGATCCACATAGATGACCGAGCCTCTGATTTGGGAAGTGCTGATGACGGGTTGCAAGGCAATGCGGCGCTCTACCGTGCTGGCTGGCAGGCCAATTTCAAAGACAGGTTTACCGCTTAACAAGTGGTCTGTAGCCTCTGCCAGCATCTCTTTGAGGGGAAATGAGCAGTCTCTGTCGTATTCCAATCTGTAGGCATCGGGGATATCGCTGAACATGAGAGAAAAAATGCCGTTGTCCGGGCCGATAAAGCGATACCCCAAATGCTCAAAAGCTATGTAGGAATGCTCCTCGGTGCTGCTGTTCACGGTGATGACGTGAATGGTACCCTCTGGGAAATTGTGGAAGGCGTTTTTTAAAACAAATGCCCCCTGTACGATGTCGTATGGCTTAACCTTGTGAGTGATATCTATAATCTGTATGCCCGGATTGCGCTGAAGCATAACTCCCTTCAATACAGCTACGTAGTAATCTTCCAGTCCAAAATCAGTAGTTAACGTGACAATTTGCATAAGCTCTTGGTTTTTCACAGTATAGGAACGAGCCAGAAATAAGCTAGATATTTCGGCTAAGGTATTTTAGGAGCTGGCTGCGTTAGTGCTCAAAAGACGCCGTCCAAATGCGTAAGTTATTGCCGGCACGCCCCTATAGCTTGTTGGGGATTTGGCTGCCCGAGAGAAAAAGGATGGGAAAGACGGCTTTTTAGCCCGGTAAGCCCAATTCAAACAGCTTCTTAGTATAGTCCAGGTGGAAGAAACACCTAAACTCAAAGGGCAGTTTCTCTCTGGTTCAGCCTGCCCTTATCCTCACAACGGTTGCACTCGGCCAAAGCGGGCAGTTAAAGATGGCTTCCCAAAAAGACAATTTTTAAAAAACAACTCATTCAACCTGTTCCCCAACGCAACGTTTACTTGCAAAGATGTAATTTTATCACAAAATTATTTTAATCACAAAACTCCGGCAAACTCGTGTTGAACTTTGCAAGAGGCAAACGCAAACCGGAGGCAAAACCTGAATATTCGATTGAGCGAAATCATTCTTACCATTGAAGGTGTTGATCCCCTTGAACTGTACGGTGAAAATAACAACAAACTAAACCTTCTGCGACGGGCTTTCCCCGATATTTCTATCACTGCAAGAGGTGACAATCTAAAGCTCTCGGGAGAAAAAAAGCACACCCAGGCTGCAAAAGGCAAACTCGAGCAGATGATGCGCCTGCTGAAAGAACGGAAAGCATTACCTCTTCACTTAGTAGAAGAGCTGCTGTTGAATGGCAGTAACCCCTTCGCAGCACACCTGAGCGACGAAGCAGGCAAGGTGCTTGTACACGGCACTGATGGGCGGGTGATCCGGGTAAAAACGCAGAACCAGCGCAAGTTGGTCCTCGCTTCCGAGCAAAATGACGTCGTTTTCGCTATCGGCCCGGCAGGTACCGGCAAAACTTATACGGCTGTTGCCCTGGCAGTCAGAGCTTTAAAAAACCGCCTGGTCAAAAAGATCATTTTGACCCGCCCTGCCGTAGAAGCCGGTGAAAGCCTGGGGTATCTGCCCGGCGACCTGAAAGAAAAAATTGACCCCTATCTGCGCCCTCTCTACGATGCACTCGACGACATGATCCCTGCAGAAAAGCTAAAGTATTTCATGGAAACCAGGATCATAGAAATTGCACCTCTGGCCTACATGCGGGGTCGGACGCTCGACAACGCCTTTATCATTCTGGATGAAGCGCAAAACACTTCCAGCCTCCAGATAAAAATGTTCCTCACCCGACTGGGGCCTTCCGCCAAAGCTATCCTCACAGGTGACCTATCACAGATTGACCTGCCGATGAATACCCGCTCTGGCTTGCGCAAAGCCATTGATATCCTGAGCGGTATCGAAGGTATCGCCACGGTACAACTCACCGCTGAGGACGTCGTGCGCCACCGGCTGGTAAAAGAAGTCATTCGGGCTTATGAGCGCGACAGTGAACTGCAACGCCGGGAATGGGAGGAGTCTCATGGGAAATTACCCTACCGCCGCAAAAAAGAAGAAGAAGAATAACAACCACTAAAGTTTTGTCGTCTCCCATTTATTTTCTGCATTTCCAGCATTTTCACGTTGTTTAAAAACTACATTTGCCTGCCTTACACACAAATTTTAAAATTTGTAACTACTTAGAAGCTGTTTGAATTGAACTTACCGGGCTAAAAAGTGGTCTTTTCCGTCCTTTTCTCTCCGGCAGCCAAATCCAAACAGCTTCTTAGGAAGAGGCAGGAGGAGGAAGAAAAAACTTCATTTTGCCTTTCTTCCCCTCAATTCGGAGTGCTTTTGGGGAAAAATTTTCAATCTTTCTCCAAAAGCACTCCCTGCAAAGTAGTTATTAAAATTTTTATTAAACAAAACTTTCCCAGTATGAAGTCTAATTTCACGAATCAGCTATGTCTGGTTGTCGCCTGGCTCCTGGCGAGCACACTCGGGTTTGCACAGCAGCCCGACCCACTGGAAATCGCCACTGCACACGTTCGGTCCAATTTTTCTGATTGGGGCTTAACGGCACAAGATATCGAAGGCATGACCATCAGCGATATGTACACCGATCGCAGCACCGGCATCTCAAGGGTGTATTTTATGCAGCGCCATCAGGGCATCCCCGTCTACAATGCCATCCAAAACCTGAGCATCACCAAAGAAGGCGATGTGTTTTTCGTCGGCAAGCGCTTCATCCCGAATCTCGCTGAAAAAGTGAACACGACAATTCCGGTGCTGAGTGCTGAACAGGCCGTCCGGAAATTTGCCGCCCATATTGGCCTTCCCGACGAGCCGCTCCGCCTCGCTCAAAAAGTGAGCGAAACTGAAATCATTTTTGAAAAAGGCAAGCTCGCACAGGAAGATATCAAAGTAAAATTGAATTATCAGCCTTACCACGACCGAGTGTTGCTCTCATGGGACGTCACGCTCTTCCCTCTGAACTCTTCCGACATGTGGAGCGCACGGATAGATGCAGTCGCCGGCGACATCCTGAACCAGGCAAACTGGACGGTGTACTGCAAAGTGGACGGCTCGGCTTTTCGCCATTTAAACAATGCCTCCGAAGAAGAATCTAACCACCTGCACGAAGCCCTGACCTACGACTTCAGCGCCGCCTCCGCTGTTTACAACGTCTGGCCAGCACCCATTGAAAGTCCCAACCACGGCCCGCGCAGTTTCGTAGAAGATCCGGCCGACACCACGGCCTCTCCTTATGGCTGGCACGACACCGACGGGCAACCAGGTGCAGAGTATACGATCACCAGAGGTAACAACGCACACGCCTATGAAGACAGTGGCAACTTGAACAGCTCCGCAGGCAACGAACCCGATGGCGGTACCAATCTCATCTTCGACTTCCCCTTTGATATAAGCTGGGAGCCACAACAATTCGTGGATGCCGCAACCGTCAACCTCTTTTACTGGAATAACGTGATGCACGACTTCGCCTACAACTATGGATTCACGGAAGCTGCCGGCAATTTCCAGGTAAACAACTACGGGAATGGCGGAACAGGCAACGACCATGTCAGAGCCGAAGCCCAGGATGGCAGTGGAACCAACAATGCAAATTTCTCTGCTCCGCCAGACGGAACAAGCGGCCGGATGCAGATGTACCTCTGGAGCAATTCATCTGCAAGCTATTTCAAAGTGGACGAGCCTGCTTCTGTTGCAGGCGGCTATGGAACCATCTTGCCCACTTCGGGCTGGGGTGCCGGAGCATTGCCTTCCGACACACCGGTGACAGGAGAAGTCGTCATCGTGGATGATGGTGTGCCAGACCCCTTCACTTCGGACGCCTGCCAGCCTTTGATCAACGAGGCAGAAATCAATGGAAAAATTGCGCTTATTGACCGTGGAGGGTGCGAGTTTGGATTCAAGGCCTATTCCGCACAGAATGCAGGCGCTATTGCCGTTATTATTTGCGACATTCCAGGCGCTTCTCCAACTTCGGGAATGGCTGGTGGCGTTTATGGCCCCGATGTTCACATCCCCGTCGTCATGCTCACAACCAACACCTGCCAGACCATCCGGCAGTTCGCAGGAAATGGCCTGATCGCTACTTTTCAAAGCCCTCAGGTCGGCAGCGGCCCTAGCCAACTAGATGGCGACCTTGACAATGGCATCATCGCCCACGAATACGGGCATGGCATCTCCACTCGCCTTACCGGAGGGCCAAGCCAGTCGGGTTGCCTTGGCAATGCAGAGCAAATGGGCGAAGGATGGAGCGACTTCCTAGCCTTGGTTACAAGCGTAAAACCTGGCGACACGGGAGATGCTGCCAGAGGTATGGGAACTTACGCATTTGGTCAAGCCACTACCGGCTCCGGGATTAGAAATTACCCCTATTCTACCAACATGGATGTCAACCCCTGGACTTATGGCGATGTGGCTGGCAACCAGGAAGTACATGACTTGGGCGAAATCTGGGCAACTATGCTCTGGGATTTATACTGGCGAATGACGGATGAATACGGCTGGGATGAAGACCTGTATTACGGCACAGGGGGCAATAACATGGCTATACGGCTGGTATTTCAGGGGATGGCTACCCAGCCCTGCAATCCCGGATTTGTAGATGGTCGGGACGCCATCCTGGCCGCAGATAACGCAATCAACGGCGGCGCAAACCAATGCCTCATCTGGGAAGTCTTTGCTCGCCGCGGAGTCGGTTTCAGCGCAAGCCAGGGAGCAACTTCCAGTGCAGGGGACCAGGTGGAGGCATTTGACGTCCCCTGTGCTTGCCGCAACTCCGTATTTATTTCAAAATCCGTTACAGACTTTATTATCGCGGGCGATGAAATCGAAGTTTCGATTGACGTGAGCAACTGCAAACAGGAAACCGTCACTAACGTGAAAGTATTTGACGAACTGCCCGGCGGCACTTCCTTCAAAGCAGGCTCGGCTAATTTTCCCGCCACCGTTCAGGGCAACTCTGTCGTGTTTGACCTGGGCAGTATGTCATTTGAAGATGAAAAAACAATCACCTATACGTTGACCACCTCGCCCGATAAATATTCTATCCGCTACTTCCTTGACGACGTACCAACGGAGGATTCTGACGCCGACTGGGAGTACTACTACATCGGCAACCAAGCTGCAAATATCTGGTCTATCCAGGATGCCGTATCCCATAGCCCCGATTTCGCCTGGAGTTGTGAGGACATTGAAACTGAAAGCGTCCAGGCATTGGAGCTGCTCGCCCCCTGGAAAGTCATCGGAAACCGCCCGGTGCTGCGCTTCTACCACATCTACGATACCGAACCTGGTGCTGATGGGGGTTTAGTGGACATAAAAGATACGAGCGCTTTTATTTGGACGCAGGTGCCTGATAAAATGCTGCGGAATGGCTATCCGGGCAGCCTCCAGTACACGACCTTTGCATTCCCCGTACAAGCATTCTCGGGCAATAGTGGACCTGACTTCAAGGCGACCTACGTAGATCTGAGTGAATGGGCAGGAAAAGACGTCGTCCTTCGCTTCCGCTTTGGCACTGATGAAAATACCGCAGGGCCGCTTGGCTGGGTCGTTGACGATATCGAATTCATGGATCTGTTCAGCTACAACGGCCAGGCCTGCATCACTACAGACCAGGGTGACAACCTCTGCGCCTTTGCTCCTGAAGAAGGCACCATCGTCGAGTCGAAGATAATCTCCGGAACGGTCGAGCAAATTCAGGATCTAAGTGTCGCCATCTTCCCCAACCCTGCGAAGAATCTGCTGTACTTGGCCATGTCCAGCAATACACAACAGGAAGTCAGCATCAGCCTGTTTACGCTGGAGGGCAAGCAGGTACTGAGCAGAACTGCCAATGTCTTTGGCAATCAACAAATCAGCCTGAACGTGGACAATCTGCCCAGCGGCATGTATTTCGTGAGGATCAACGCCGGCGAAGAAAACACTGTGAAGAAAGTGGTAATTAAATAAGCTCTTCAAAGCAGCTATCCGGAATTCAGAAAATGCCGTGTGAAAAAGAGCCTCTTGTGCATTAAAATGCCGCACAAGAGGCTCTTTTTTATGCCTTTACAAATTAAAAAAGTATTATAAGTAGCTATTTTTGAAAACTATTTAGAAATTTTGCCGTTGTTTCATTTTCAGAAAAAAGTAAATGCCTCGCCCGGTGGTTGTCCTACGCATTTGCAACGAAGCGCGTTTGACATTTAGCGCCTAGGCTGCAAATGAAGGCGAATCTTGACTGTCGGTGGCAGGGTAATTAGTCATCTCAGCAAGAGTCAGGGAAAGAGGTTAAGAATGACTGCCTATATTCAGAAAGCATAACGCCACTTTTTAATTATAAATAACTCTACTTAAACTTTATTTTCAACATGGAAAACGGAACCGTAACCAGCATGCCCCGAATTGGCGACAAAGCACCAGACTTCACGGCAAACACCACCACCGGAGTAATCAAGTTCTCCGAATTTGCCAAAGACACTTGGGTCATCATGTTCTCCCATCCGGCAGATTTCACGCCCGTGTGCACTACCGAACTCTCAGGATTTGCCTTGGAGGAAGAGTGGTTTCGCCAAAGAAACACCAAACTGCTCGGCGTGAGCGTGGACAGTATCCACTCGCATATTGCCTGGGTGGACAACGTCCGCAGGCATATGGACATTTACATGCGCTTTCCCATCGTAGCCGATATTGACATGAAGGTGTCAAAGCTGTTCGGAATGATTCAACCCGGGGAAAGTGAAACTGCTGCCGTGCGGGCGGTGTTCTTCATTGACCCTGCAGGCACTATCCGGCTCATCATGTACTACCCCATGAATGTCGGTCGCAATATGATGGAGATCAAGCGGGTACTCGAAGCTCTGCAAACAGCTTCTGAACACAAGGTTTCCTTACCGTTGAACTGGGAGCCTGGCGACAAGGTGATCTTGCCGGCACCCCAAACGCTGGAAAGCCTTGACACCCGCCTCAATAGCGATCTCGAAATGGTAGATTTTTACCTGGCTAAAAAAGCTGATCCGTCTTTAAACTGAAAGCAGAAGAGATTGGAGCCTGTCTCATAAGTCTATTCGCCACCAGCGGCGGGTAATCAAATTCTTCAGAAGCTGTTTGGATTTAGCTGCCCGATAGAAAAAGACGCCTTTTTAGCCCGGTAAGCTCAATTCAAACAGCTTCTCAAAGCGTGGTGTTTTTTAAAATTTTAAAAAGCACCTCTCTCTGAGAGGTTATTTAACGGCTGCCGCCATTGACTTTTTGATCCAGTTTCTTTGCTTTTTGCTTGTTTTGCAAGCATTCGTTTCTGGAAACAATGGCATGCTCCTCTCTCGGTTTCTCCTACCCGGTTGCTTTTTGAAAAACAACGATATCCTGGAACTCCTTGCAATCCTGTTTCGGCAAACCCCGCCACGAACCGTGGAAAAGGTGCCGCACTGAAAGTTGCTTTTTTGCTGCCAGCTCGTGTAGCAGAAAGTTTTCGTCAAACGCCACATTCGCACTTTTCACCTCTTGGTCCATCAGCCGGTACTTTCCCTGGTCGAAGGGAAAATCAAACTCCTCTGGCCAGGTCGTTTTCTCATCGTAAAGAAAAAAAGTAGCGTAGCAAGTCCCCTCTGGTTTCAGCACCCGCTGTATTTCTCCCAGGTAATTATCCACCTCATCCAGGACGATATGCGTAAAAACCGAATTGCTGATGACAAGGTCAAAGCGATTGTCTTCGTAGGGGAACCGGAATTCTGTAGCCTTCCTACCCCCCTTTCGGTACAGGTCGTTTCCAACGGGGATGTATTGAAAATTAAAATTGGGAAAGCGGGTGGTAATGTGTTCTCGGCACCAGTCTACTCCTTTTTTCACGACATCAAAGCCTTCGTAAGTACTCGTTGTACTTAAAAACCGGGTGAGTGGGACTGCCAGCCTGCCGATTCCACTCCCTATGTCGAGCACGTGATGCGTGGGCTGTAACCCACAAAGCGCTACGAGGTGGCGCAAGGTTCGCTCACCATCTGCTTTAAAATCACCGCTGCCGGTGTAGATAATTCCTCTGGGTGGCGTCAGGTTGTCGCGCTGCCCGATTGCTGCTTCCCAGGTGTCCAACGGAAGGTAATAGAGCCGACGGGCAACAAAGCGCCAGGCCGGAGGCATGGAATAGAACAACTTACGGGCAGAAAACTTCATCGGTAATTTTTTGCAAAACTAACAAGGCAGACAAATCCCTGAAATTTTAGTAACTACTTAAAAGCTCCAAAGTCCTGGCAGGCAGAGAGCCTCCCGCCGGTAATTTCGGGTGGTTTCTATTATCTTCGCAAGCTGTCTCGACGAAAGATCCTCTGGCCAGCAACTTTCGCAGTCATTCGTCTTTCAGCATAACTATTCACATGGTAAAAATTACCAACAAAAAGTATTTTTTTACAAAAAAACTGCTAGAATGGCATATCAGCCATCCTCGCTCCTTGCCCTGGAAAGGGGAAAGAGATCCCTACCTCGTCTGGCTTTCCGAGATCATTTTACAGCAAACAAGGGTGGAGCAGGGCCTCCCCTATTTTGAAAGGTTCAAAGAAAAATACCCCACCGTTGGCGATCTGGCACAAGCCTCCGAAGACGAAGTCCTGAAAATGTGGGAGGGCCTGGGCTACTATTCTCGGGCCAGGAATCTGCATTTCACTGCCCGGTTTGTTGCTGCTGAACTGGGTGGGAAATTCCCAGCCACTTACCTGGGTCTCCGCTCCTTGAGAGGCATCGGTGATTACACAGCTGCGGCAATAGCTTCCTTTGCTCTTGGCCTGCCCTATGCCGTGGTGGATGGAAATGTACAGCGCGTGCTAAGCCGCTACTTTGGCATAGAAGAACCAGTTGACACAGCAAAGGGAAAGAGGCTTATTGCCCAACTCGCACAGGAGCTGCTGGACGAGGCACAACCGGGAAACTACAACCAGGCGATCATGGATTTTGGAGCAACCCACTGCACTCCTGCAACGCCAAAATGCACCACCTGCCCTTTGCAGGTACTCTGCAAGGCATTTCAGCAGAAAAAGGTAGAAAGCTTCCCCCTGAAATCAAAAAAGTCCCAAAGGCGACAGCGCTTTTTCTGTTACCTGGTCATTCACCAACAAGGCAAAATCTTCATAAAAAAAAGGACGAAAAGAGATATCTGGCAGAATCTGTACGATTTCCCAATGATCGAAATGGAGCACCTACCCCAAAGCCGCCAGGCCGTCCTAGGGCATGAAACCTGTAAGCGCTGGCTGGGGCAGGGCAAACACCAGCTGCTCCGCATCTCGCTCCCGTTCAAGCAGGAGCTAAGCCACCAACAGGTCACCGCTCTGTTTTGCGAAATTAAAGTGGGTAGTCAATTTTGTCCTCCCCAGGAAAATTGGCTGGCGGCCAATATGCATGAACTAAATAATTTTGCATTTCCAAAGCTGGTTAGTTTGTATTTCAAACAAAATATTTTACCTTTAGAACTCCTTTAATTAAACATACATCTCACGGCGCCAGACGTGGTGTATGAGAAATCTAACCTTAAAATTCAGACGCTATGTTAAACCGAGTTATGTTTATTGGACGACTGGGGAAGGATCCCGAGATCAGGAGATTGGAAAACGGTGCTGCCGTTGCTAAGTTCTCACTTGCTACAGATGAAAGTTACAAAGACAAAGAGGGGAATCCGGTTCAGCAGACAGAATGGCACAACATCATTGCCTGGCGGAACCAAGCCGAACTCGCAGAAAAGTACCTCAAAAAAGGCATGCTGATTTACGTTGAAGGTAAGCTTACTCACCGGGAATACACAGACAAGGACAACCAGAAGCGGTACTTTACAGAAGTAGTCGCTAACACATTCCGGATGCTGGAACGGCGCGATGGCGGCTCCTTCCAGGGTGCTACCGACGAACCAGGAAGAACAGCAGATCCCTCCATGCCGGTCCATGAAGATGCTATTGAGGCTTCCGAAGGCGATTTGCCTTTTTAAATTTACCCTAACTACAAGTTGTTGAATTGAGCTTATCGAGCTAAAAAGTCTTTTTCACCCAAAACAAAGCAAATTTTCCAGCGATAGCTTTGGCCATTCCTTCAAAATTTCCTTCGTTTTGAACGAAAAATCCATCCTTTTTATCTCGGACTGCCAAATCCAAATAGCTTCACAGCAGGAGGTGTTTTTTGGGGAATTGAAAATTTTTCCCCAAAAAACACCTCGAATAGCGTGAATAGGAAGAAAGAATTTCATTTTTTCTTCCTATTCACTCGCCCTCCTAAGAAACGGAGCGTTAATAAATTGTACCCATCCATTTCAATAAGTAAGGAGTAAAAATAGTTTTTAAAAAATGTACATTTTATTTTTCTTCGATTCTAAGTAGTTATAATCTACCCAAATAAAAAATAGCAAACCACACAACGATCCGTTTTTGCACCCTAAAACTGACTCGTTTCTGTTTATACAACATCCTGACAATGAGGTTTCTGACTATTCTGCTGGTATTTGCCATCATTTTTGCAACCTCCTGCGAGGAGCCAATCCTGACGCCAAAACCGCGTGCATACCCCAGGGTCATTTACCCCGAAAAGGTCTATCAGCCTTTCACGGAAAGTTACTGCAACTTCACCTTCGAGTACCCGAAATACGCTGAGATTCGGCAGGACACCGCTTTTTTTGACGAAAAGCCGGAGCACCCCTGTTGGTTCAATATTGAAGTGCCCTCTCTGAACTGCAAAATACATTGCAGCTATGCCGATGTCAGCAAGAAAAACCCCGCAGACAAACTGAAAACGGATGCTTTTAAAATGACGGACTGGCACAACAAAAAAGCGACGTATATCGAAGAAAAGCCCTTCATCAACCGGGGAAAAAACGTGAAAGGGATGCTGTTTGAGGTAGATGGTCCGGTAGCCTCCAAATACCAGTTTTTTGTGATGGATACCCTGGAGCAAAAATACTTCTTCCGCGGGGCGCTGTATTTCTACTCCCCGCCCAATCCCGACAGCCTGGCACCGGTTTACGATTTTATGAAGTTAGATTTGATGAAAATGTTGGAGACGTTTGAATGGAAAGGTTAATGCGCTTCCAGCCAGTTCCTGCCCTTTCCTATCTCTACTAATAGAGGAACCTTTAATCCCGGGATTGCATTTTTCATCAAATCAGAAATGATGGGTTGCACGATTTCCACCTCCTCCTCCGGAACATCGAACACTAGTTCGTCGTGCACCTGAAGGATCATTTTTGTCTTCAACTTCTTCTCCATCAGTGTTTTGTGGATATTAATCATGGCCACCTTAATCAGGTCAGCAGCAGTGCCCTGGATGGGGGTATTGATTGCCACCCGTTCTGCGTTGCTGCGGGCCAGGGAGTTGCGGCTGTCAATGTCCCGCAGGTAGCGACGGCGGCCAAGGAGCGTTTTGACGTAGCCGTTTTCCCGGGCAAATTCTACCGTTTTTTCCATATATCCTTTCAGGCCTTGGTACTGCAGGAAGTAGGTGTCAATCAACTCTTTCGCTTCCGTGCGCTTGATGCCAAGCTGCTGGGCGACGTTGGTCGCTCCTGCTCCGTAGATGATCGAGAAGTTGACCGTCTTGGCGTTGCGGCGCTGTTCGCTGGTCACGTCCTCATAGAGCACACCATAGACTTTTGCAGCTGTAGCCCGGTGTATGTCCTGGTTCTTTTGAAAAGCGTCCAGCATGGCTTCATCGGCACTCATCTCAGCGATTAGCCGCAACTCGATCTGCGAATAGTCCGCAGAGAGCAGGACGTGGTTTTCGTCTCTGGGAATGAAAGCTTCCCGCACCCTGGCTCCTTCAGGAGTCCGGATTGGAATGTTTTGCAGGTTTGGATTGTTGGAGCTGAGCCGCCCGGTGGCCGCTAATGCCTGGTTGAAAGAGGTGTGTACTCTTCCCGTTTTAGGATTGACCTGCAAGGGCAAGGCATCTACGTAGGTGGACTTCAGCTTTGAGAGGCTCCGGTGTTCCAAAATTTGAGCGACAAAGGGATATTCGACAGCCAGCTCTGTCAACTTTGCCTCGTCGGTTGAGTACTGCCCCGTTTTGGTCTTTGCGCCTTTGTAGGGAAGTTTCATTCTCTCAAAGAGAACTTCACCGATTTGCCTGGGCGAAGCGATGTTGAACTGAAAACCTGCATCGCTGTAAATCCTTTGCTCCACTTCGGCAATTTTCTTTCCTAACTCAACTGCGTATTTTTTCAAAAAATCGCTATCCAGACGGATGCCTTCGAATTCCATGCTGACGAGCACTTCGATTAGCGGTGCTTCAATTGTACTGTACAATTCCTGCAGGCCCTCTTCTCTGAGTTTTGGAGCAAAAAACCTGTACAGCTGCAATGTCACATCGGCGTCTTCAGCCGCGTATGCAGCCACCCGTTCTGGCGGCACATCCCGCATGCTGAGTTGCCTGGTGCCCTTGCCGATAAGGGTTTCGATGGGTACGGGCTTGTACTTCAGGTATGTCTCAGCCAGGTAGTCCATGCCATGCCGCAGTTCGGGTTCGATCAGGTAGTGCATGATCATGGTGTCGAGCCATTTGCCCTTCAACTCTAGGCCATACCACTTCAGCATTGTCGCATCGTATTTGATGTTTTGGCCGATTTTTCCAATTTTTTCATTTTCAAAAACCGCCTTGAACTCATGCACAATTTCTCTTGCCTGTACCTGGTCCGCAGGCAGGGGCACGTACCAGGACTGGTGTGGTCGGAAAGCGAAGGACATGCCGACCAATTCTGCCAGATTAGCATCAATGCCGGTTGTTTCAGTGTCAAAGCAGAACTCTGCCTGCTTTTCCAATTGTCCAATGAGTGCTGCTCTTTTTTCTTTCGTGTCTGCAATGTGGTATTCGTGAGGTGTATTTTCAATATTTTTTTCAGCAACGGAATGTGCAGGCAGCGGCGGCGCAGCTCTTCGCAGCGGTGCTGGCTCGAGGTCGCCAAACAGATTACCTTGTGTTCCCGAGCGAACAGCTCTAGCAACAGACTGTCCCAGGCTTGACTCTGCTCCAAGCACCTGCTCAGCTAAAGTTCTGAATTCCAACTCTTTGAATATTTCAGCCAGTTCTTGCCGGTCAAAGGGGTCGAGTTTTAAATTGCTTTCCTCAAAACTGACTGGAGCATCCGTGTCAATCGTAGCGAGGCGTTTGGAGAGTCTCGCCTGGTCGGCAAACTCTCGCAGGCGTTCCTGGTTTTTGCCTTTCACCTTGTCCAGGTTGTTGAGGAGATTCTCGACGGAGCCAAATTCCGCTAGCAGACTGGCAGCCGTTTTTGGCCCGATCCCCGGCACGCCGGGGATGTTGTCAACGGCATCTCCTTGCAGGCCAAGCAGGTCTATGACTTGTTCTACCCGCTCGATGCCCCAGTTTGCGCAGACTTCGTTTTCGCCCCAAATTTCTACGTCGTTGCCCTGTCTGCCAGGCTTGTACATGAAGATATTGGGGCTAACGAGCTGGCCAAAGTCTTTGTCAGGCGTCACCATAAATACTTTGTAGCCCTGTCGTTCCGCCTTTTTAGCAATGGTGCCGATGAGGTCATCTGCTTCGTAGCGCTCAAGGGTCAGCACGGGTATTTTCCAGGCTTTGAGGATTTTCATAATCCAGGGCAGTGCGAAGGTGATATCTTCGGGTTGGGCATCCCGGTTAGCTTTGTACTCGGGGAACCATTCGTCCCGGAAGGTACCACCGGGTAGGTCAAAGGAAACGGCCAGGTGTGTAGGATTCTGGGTTTTGATCAGATCCACGAGTGTGCGCACGAAGCCTGTGATAGCGCTGGTGTTCCAGCCTTTGGAGTTGATGAGTGGCCGGGCGATGAAGGCGTAATGTGCCCGATAAACCAGAGCGTGGCCATCGAGAAGGAAGAGGCGTTTTTCTTCAGCCATGACGGAAGGATTTTTGTGATGGGGCAAGTTAGGAAAAGGGGCACAGCCGAGCGTTAAAAAAATACATGCCGACAGCAGAATATCCCATCAAAAACAGGCGCAGGGAGGTTGCCCGGCTCTCCCTGCGCCTGTTTGCCAGCAAAAATACGGTGCTGTTAATCCAGCCGAAGGTCTTCAAAATGGCAGTCCGGGCATTCGCTCTTTGTGAAAGTAAAAGTAGAGGCGGGCACTTGTTTGTTGGGGGTCAATTTGTTGAGGATCAGCGTATGGCGGATACCATCTTTTCCAAAAGACTTGATGCTGACTACTTCCGAGGTTCTTTTGTCCAGCGTCAGGCGGATTTTAGAGTAATCAGTATCTTTTTTGACTGGCTTAAATTCAATCTGCTGCACGAGCTTGCCGTTTTCTGTAAATTCATTGACCAGGCCATAGATGTAATCATCCCATTCGTAAGCCCTAAGCAGGTCTTTAGGGGAAGAAATGCCGCCTTCGCTCTTTTGGTCTTCATCCACGTCATTAATCTGAACTTCCTTGTTCTTTTTGATATACAGCCAACTGGATTTGCCGTCTGAAACAAGTATCCGGTCGTTCAATTGGAGCCGGTATTTGTCACCCTGTTGGATGAGCTTGCCTTTCTGCGTCTCTTTTTCTTGCTGGGGCACTTCAATTTCCAGGGAAAAGTCTGCCTCCAGGGTTTGATAATCCATGTATTTCTTGCGCATTTTATCTAAAGCTTCTTTCGCTTTGGGATCAGAATCTTCTTTTTTTGTGAAATTCTGAGCAAAGAGACCGACAGAGAAAATGGAGAGTAAAAGGATAAATGATAATCTTTGCATGAAATTCTTTTTTAGTTTGTAACTACTTAGAATCGAAGACAAAACAAGGTGTATATTTTATTTTTTTACTACTCAGGAGAGTATGGGATGTTTTTTCTTTAGGAACGTGCCGGAAATAAGTTGGGTATTTCGGCGAGGGTATTTTGGGGGCTGGCAAGGCGGTGAAATAGGCGCATAGCCTTAGCTAC